>ENA-OQLI01000112-OQLI01000112.1-human-gut-metagenome-genome-assembly--contig:-NODE-112-length-122581-cov-12.304890_pt1 | contig 122581 bp, 102 predicted proteins | sample MGYA00242805_ERZ504812 | MGnify/ENA primary metagenome ERZ504812 (study PRJEB26092, sample SAMD00036430) | human gut metagenome | host: Homo sapiens | study: EMG produced TPA metagenomics assembly...
GTCGGGGCTTTAGCCGGGGTGCCATGCGGCACCCCGGGGTATCCGGTATTACCCGTCCTTTCGGGCGGCTATCCCGGGGGAGGGGGCAGGTTCTCCACGTGTTACTCAGCCGTTCGCCACTCGCTTCTATCCGAAGATAGGTGCCGTTCGACTTGCATGTGTTAGGCGCGCCGCCAGCGTTCATCCTGAGCCAGGATCGAACTCTCCGTCCAAAATATATGGGCTTCGAGCCCGTCCGGTCCTCTCAGTCCATCGCTGATCGGTTCCGTTCGATTCATATGGTTTAAGTATAGGAAAAGGAATTTCTCGGGGCCGCCTCTCGGCGGCCTTGCGAAAAACAAATCCAAGTTAGACCATTTCAAATGGTTCGATGTCTGCCCGGATGCGACACTGAATGTGTCCATCCTCGCAGTATCCGGTTCTCAAGGTGCACGCTTTGCGGCTGATCCGGTCCGACCGGGCCGCGCGGCAAGGAGATATATTGCCAGACCGGAGGGGCGCCGGGGGCGGGAATCTGGGCATACACATTTCCTACACAATTTTGGATCCGACTAACGTTTGCCAGCCGTTAACTACCGCTCGCCGAGCATCTCTTTATATGAGGCAGTCTCATGGTTAAAGCGGATACGTCCCCCTAGCTAAAGCACAGCCAGCATCGAGCAACTCATCACGCTCTTCCACCGAGAACCCCTCGGCGTAGACGCGCACCACTGGTTCGGTCCCGCTAGGACGGACCAGCAGCCACGTATCATCCTCGAATGACAGACGCAAGCCGTCCATATGACTAACGTTTTGCGGCACCTTGCCACAAATCGACTTGGGGTTTACGCCCGGCAGCAGGGTTCGTAACGTTTCGGCATCTTCGGCCTCAAGGCGCAAATCGCGTCGACCGTAACTCGTCTTACCAAAACTGTCCTCGAGTTGGTCGACCAGAACGCCCAAAGGCGCGTCCGTCTTTGCCATAAGCTCACACAGAATCAGACAGGCGAGGATTCCATCGCGCTCGGGCATATGCGCGGCGATGCCGATACCACCGGCTTCTTCGCCGCCCATGAGGACGCCGCCCTTCTTCATCTCCGCCGCTATATATTTGAAACCGACTGGTTTGACGGTCACGCGGCAGCCAAGCGCCTCGGCAATGCGACGCACGAGCGTCGAGCATGAAAGATTGACGACGACGCGCCCCTCCAAATTACGAAATTGAACCAAGTCGCCTAAAACGAGCGCCATGATCTGATGCGGATGTATATATCTGCCGCGCTCGTCAACCGCGCCGATACGGTCGGCGTCGCCGTCGGTCACCAGGCCAGCGCAAGCTCCGTCCTCGATAACCGTGCGCTCGCAAGTGTCCACCCAAGGCTCAACGGGGTCGGGGCAGATATCTTCTTGATCAGACGCCTGCCCGGCGTGAATCTCGTGCACCTCAACGCCAAGCTCGCGCAGCAAGTCGGCTAGATAGCCCTGGGCTGCGCCGCCCATGGGGTCGACAACCACGCGCAAGTGCGCGGCGCGGATGGCTTCGGCATCGACAAACGATGCCACCGCTTGCATATAGTCAGGAATGATATCCGCGGTGCGATATTGCCCCTCGATCCCCATTGGCTCGGGAGCCATGGTCTCTTCGAGCTCTTCGATGACATCCTGGTTGGCGGTCGAGCCGTCACCCATGCGAATCTTGAGGCACAGATAACCCTGCGGATGATGGGACCCCGTCACCATGAGCGCGCCGCACGCCTCACCGTCATAAGCCGCCGCCCACGTAAGGGCAGGGGTCGGAACAGGTCGCGAAGCGAGCACGGCGTCTAGCCCGTGCGCTGCTAGCACGCCCGCCGCAAGCTCAGCGAACTCGCGCGCCAGGGGCCGGGTGTCGAACCCTATATATACCGTTTTGCCCGGATTGGTCTTTTGCCACAACTCGCCGACGGCATCGGCGATACGGGCAACGTTATCGGCAGTGAAGTCCTCATCGACGCGAGCGCGCCAACCGTCAGTTCCAAAATGAATTATCGCGCACACGCGCAGACACCTCACAGTGTTTGGATCATGTTACGCATGGGGTATACCCGCAACATGCACTCGGCAACCTGCCGGCACCAGCATTCACCATTTGGGCAAATGCTGCCGAGGACATGCAGGCAATAAAAAACCGCCCCGTATGGAGCGGTTTTGCCCTTTATATATCGAGCGCCTCGGCCATTGCTGCCGTAGTGATTGCCGTGGTTCCACAGCAACTGCCCACCATTGCGGCACCGGCATGTCTCCATTCGATGCATGCGCGCGCGAAAGCTTCAGGGTTCTCGTGCCATACGGGGCCATCCTGAGTCTGGACCGGATCGCCTACGTTGGGACGCACCGTGACGGGAGTCGTCGCCGATGCAACCATCCTGGGCACCGCCGCATTCGCGGCCGCAAGCGAACAGCAATTAACACCAACCGAGTTTGCGCCGTGTTTTTCGGCGTACAAAACGGCTGCCTCGATGTTGAGGCCATCGCCCAGCAGGTCGCCTTTATCGTCAACGACAAAACTCACCAGAACAGGCATGCCGTCGGCGGCATCTCGGGCGCCGGCAAGCATGGGCTGCAGATTACGGATAGACGTCACCGTCTCGATCAGCAGACCGTCAACGCCGGCATTGAGCAAGGCGTGCGCCTGTTCGCGCGCAATGCCGCGGATTTCACGATACTCGGCAGAGTCCTCGGCAAACCACTCAATACCGATCGGGCCCATCGAGCCCAGCAGCAGCTGAGGGTGCGCCTGGCGAGCATCGTCGACGGCCCCGCGATTGACCTCCGCCACGGACGGCGCAATCTGGTCGTGCTTGAGGGCATAGCTTGATGCCTGAAAGGTGTTGGTAATGAGCACCTGCGCACCGGCGGCGACATACAAGCGATGGATACGAGAAACGGCCTGCGGCTCTGCCAGATTCCAAAACGCCGGTGGAATGTCTGCGGCGTCGTACTCACTCAACAGAACACTGCCCATGGGGCCCTGCGCCAACAAGGTCTCGCTCGACAAGCGGCGCGTAAGTTCCTCGGCACCAAAGCGATTGTAATAACTCGTATCCATATATATCCCGCTATTCCTCGACGCTGATTCCTTGCTTTTCGAGATAGGCGAGCCAGCGGTTCATCGTGTCCTCGGATAGCGCATGCTCCATCATGCACGCCTCGGAATCGGCCCGCTCAAAATCGACGCCGAGCTCCTGGACCAAAAACGTGCGGACAAGGCGATGGCGGTACCATATAGCCGTGCCGACCTCGCGACCACGGTCGGTCAGGATGACCTTGCCGTAATGCGATTGCTCGACAAGCTCTGACGCCTTAAGCGCCGAAACTGCCTTATTGACCGATGCCTTGGAGACGCCAAGACGCTGCGCGATGTCGACCGATCGCACGCCACTGGTCTCCCCTTCTTCACTTTCGATGCGAACCATGCACTCCAAGTAGTCTTCGTTCGCCACCGTTAGGTGCAGCTCGCGCGAGCTATTTGTCGTATCCATGACCTTCCATCCCTTCTGCGTTCAAAGGCTGATTCTACCCCATCCAAGCGTCGCGGCATGCCGTGGCATACCGTGCTAGAGTTCTTGTTGCACACGACGACCAAGATTGGAGCGGTCTTTATGGAAAACAACGCCACGAACCCCGACGTCCTTGAGCGCTTTTTGCGCTACGTCCAAATCAACACGCAATCCGAGGATGCAAACTGCGACCAGGTGCCTTCGAGCACCGTTCAGTTTGACCTTGCCAACATCCTGGCCGAGGAGCTGCGCGAGCTTGGCGCGGCCGATGCCCATGTGACCGAACATGCCTACGTCTGCGCGCATATTCCTGCGAGCGCGGGCGCTGAGGACAAGCCCGCTCTGGGCCTGATCGCGCACCTCGACACCACCGAGGTTGCGCCGGGCGCCGGCGTGAAGCCGCACATTGTGCACTACGAAGGCGGCGACCTGGTCTGCGGTACCGCCGACGGCAAGCCCGTGGCCATGAGCACCGCCAAACTTCCTGCCCTCAACAACCTGGTGGGTGAGGACCTTGTCTGTACCGACGGAACTACGCTGCTGGGCGCCGATGACAAGGCGGGTGTCGCCGAAATCATGGCGCTTGTCGCACGCATCGCGCAGGACCCCTCGCTGCCCCACCCCGCACTCGGCATTTGCTTCTGTCCTGACGAGGAGATCGGCCACGGAGCCGAGCTGTTGGATATCGATACCTTTGGCTGCAAGTACGCCTACACGGTCGACGGTGGCCCCATCGGCGAGCTGGAGTGGGAGTGCTTTAACGCCGCCGAGGCGACCGTCCGCTTTGAGGGCCAGTCCATCCACCCGGGCGACGCCAAGGGCCGTATGGTCAACGCGGGTAATCTGTTCTGCGACTTTAACGCGCTACTCCCTTATGCGCAGCGCCCGGAATACACCGAGGGCTACGAGGGCTTCTATCATCTTGAGGGCGTGTCTGCGACCGTCGATCACGCCACAGCGCGCTATATCGTCCGCGACCATGACGCCGCCAAGTTCCAGCAGAAGCTCGCGCTGATTGATTCCGCCGCAGCCCTGCTCAACCAGCGCCTGGGCGAGGAACTCGTGACGGTCGAGATTAAGCAGCAGTATCGAAATATGGCCGAGATCGTGCGTGACTACCCCGAGCTTATCGATGTCGCCAAGGAAGCCTACCTTGCCTGCGGCATTGAGCCCCAGGTGCTGCCGATTCGCGGTGGTACCGACGGCGCGCAGCTGTCGTTCCGCGGTCTGCCCTGCCCCAACCTTTCCACGGGCGGCTACTGCTACCACGGCGTTAACGAGTTTGTCCCGGTCAGCTCGCTCGTCAAGATGACCGACGTGCTTCAGGAGCTCGTCGCCCGCTTCGCATAAGCTTGGCCGATCAAGCTAAAATGACAAACCGCCCCGTCCTCTACAGAGAACGGGGCGGTTTTTGATGCAAAGAGTGTCCCAAACTGCCGACAGAAAAGGAACGTCCCCAAGTGCCGCCCCAAGGGGAGTAGTCAGCACCGCAGGTTGAGCCAACGTCAGCGAGCGACGTCTAAGGCGAACAAGTTGGCCAGTCCACCGTTCGGTAGAATAGCGAAACTAATAAGAGGTCGACCCGTCATAGTTGTCTGAGTTGTAGTCCGAGGTACTCGAATCAGTTGAGTCGCCCGAGCCTGCCGAGTCTTCCGAACTGCCTGACGAAGTGGCGGCACCGTTGGCGTAGTCGTCGGACGTGTTTCTGTTGATGTCGCCAATCGTGGAGCTGGTACCATCGGACAGGCCCATGGTATTAGGGCCCTTGGGATCCTTACCAGCGTCGACGCGCTTCATCATTTCCTTGAGCTCGTCCTCGTAGACAAAGACGTAGCTCACGCCATCAATCATGGTGCTGTCATCGGCATACGAAGGTAAGTTGGCCGAATAGATGCCGTCAACATCCATGCCGCGCATGGCATTGACCGTAGAGACGATGTCCTGAACGCTCATATCGGTCACGAGCATGTTAGACAGCGAATTGACGAGGTCGAAGACCTTGGTGGCATCGAAGTTGTTGAGGATCTGTTTGGCGAGGACGCCGAGCACCTGACGCTGATGACGCATGCGTGTGTAGTCGCCGTCCGCATAGGTGTAGCGGCAGCGGGCATAGGTAAGGGCGGTCGCGCCATCCATGTGCTGCTGACCGGCGGTGATCTTAATGTCGAGATGCTCGGGGTCGTCGACATCGTCGGTTGCGTTAATGTCGATGCCGCCGACCGAATCGATGAGCGACTTCATGCCGTCGAAGCTGACCTCGGCATAATGGGAAATCTGAACACCGCACAGCTCGTTGACCGCCTGGACCATGGCCTCGGCGCCGCCAACGGTATGGCAGGCGTTGATCTTCATGGTCTCGCCCTTGTACACGACCTTGGTGTCACGCGGAACGGAAATGAGCGTCGCCTGCTTTTTCGTGGGGTCGATACGCGCCAGGATAATCGAGTCGGCGCGATATGTATCCTCGCCCGGGCGACCGTCAGTGCCAAGGAGTAGCACGTAGAACGGGTCCTTTGCCTCGTCGGCGTCAACCAGAACCCGACGCAGATTGTCGGTGATGACATTGGAATTGCCGAGCTTGCCCATAACGGTGGCAAACCACAGGCCGGCAGCAGTCGTAGCGCTCAGCAGCACGCCGAGCACAGCAATGAGCGCGACGCGGCGAACCGTATGACCACGACGGCGCTGACGGGCGCGCTCGGAATAGCGGGCAACGTTATCACGGCTATAGATTTTTGCCTGAGCGCCGGTCGAAGGTCTTCGAGATTCCGTAAGGGGCTTTTTCTTAAACATAGGCAACCTGCATTAGTAGATGACGGGATCGGGAACAGTGGCGTGCTCGACATGGGCGCCAAGCGCCTGCAGCTTTTCAACAAACCGCTCGTAGCCACGCTTAATGTGATGAATGGCCGAGACCTCGGTCGTGCCGTCGGCAATGAGGCCGGCAACGACAAGCGCCGCGCCGCCACGAAGGTCCGGTGAGGTTACCTGAGCGCCGGAGAAGCCCTTGACGCCGTGAATCATAGCGTGATGGCTCTCGATGCGAATATCGGCGCCCATGCGCACCAGCTCGGATGCAAACATAAAGCGATTCTCAAAGATATTCTCGGTGATAACGGAGCTGCCGTCGGCCAGAGCGGAAAGCACCATGATCTGCGCCTGCATGTCCGTGGGGAAACCGGGGAATGGGAGCGTCTGGATATCGACCGGCTTGATGTGCTCGACACGATTCACGTGAACGCCATCCTCGATGCGTTTGCAATCGATGCCCATAAGCTCCATCTTCTTGAGCACCATTCCCAAGTGGATGGGGCAAAAGCCCGTGACATCGACACCGCGGTCGTCTGCCATCAACGCACCGGCAACGATAAAGGTACCGGCCTCGATGCGGTCGCCCACCACGCGATGGGTAACGGGATGCAGCTCTTCCACGCCCTCGATGGTCACGACAGGCGTACCCGCGCCGACAATCTTGGCTCCCATCTCGTTAAGCATGTTGGCGAGATCGACGATCTCGGGCTCACGGGCGGCATTATCGATAACCGTGGTACCCTGCGCACGCACGGAGGCCATGATGAGGTTCTCGGTCGCACCGACGCTGGCGAACTCGAGTGTGACGGTAGTGCCGCGCAGGCCCTGAGGCGCATTGGCGTTGATATAGCCGTGGGCGGTATCGAACTCAACGCCCAAGGCCTCAAGACCCAAGATATGCATATCGATCTTGCGAGCGCCCAGGTTGCAGCCGCCGGGCATGGCGATCTTGGCGCGATGGAAACGGCCCAACAGGGGTCCCATCACGGCAGTGGAAGCGCGCATCTTGGCAACGAGCTCATAGGGGGCCTCCCAAGAATCGACCTGGGAGGTATCGATCTCGAGCGTGTGCTCGTCGAGAACATCGATCGTAGCGCCCATACCCTTGAGCACCTTGCCCATCACATGGACATCGGAAATATCGGGCACGTTCTGCAGCGTCGTCTTGCCCGGCGCCAGAAGCGTTGCCGCCATGAGTTTGAGAGCGGAGTTCTTGGCGCCCGAAACAGGCACGGAACCTCCGATGGCATGGCCACCCTCAACGCGGATAATATCCAAGGTCTACCCTTTCAAAAAGCATGCCCGGGGTGGCTGGGCCATCCCGGGCATGATGTGTTCGCAAATGGTCGAACGCTAAAACGTTTGACTATTGGGCAAGCTTGAGCTTACACCATGCGATTTCATTATAGAGGTAGGCGCGGCGTGCATCATCCTCCGACAAATTACCCAGCTTCTCTTCAAAACCTTGAATATCAGCTTTAACCTTGTCGGTATCGACGGTCGCCAAATCGCAAGCGCGCTCGGCGAGAACGGTCACGACATCGTCCGCAACCTGGGCATAGCCGCCGGCCACGGCAAACGTGTGGTCGACAGTGCCCATGGCCTTATCGGAAACGCGAACGTAACCGCGGTCGATCGTGCAGATTTCGCTGGAGTGAGCAGGCAGAACGCCAAACTCGCCATCCGTGGACGGAATCGACACAAACGCAGCGTCGCCCTCATAGGCGCAGCTCACGGGGCACACGATGCGGATACGCATAACCTACTTCTCCCCCATCTTGCGGGCGCGCTCGCGCACGTCCTCAATCGTGGAAGCATAGCGGAATGCCTGCTCGGGCAGGTCATCGGCCTTGCCGTCGACAATCTCGGCGAAGGAGCGGACGGTATCCTCGACGCGGACGTAGACACCGGGGTTGCCGGTGAACTTCTCGGCGACGTGGAAGGACTGGGAGAGGAACTGCTGGATCTTGCGGGCACGGTTGACCGTAAGGCGCTGCTCCTCGGACAGCTCGTCCATACCCAGAATGGCGATGATGTCCTGAAGGTCGGAGTACTCCTGCAGGAGCTCCTGGACCTTGACGGCGACACGGTAGTGCTCCTCGCCGACGATCGAGGGATCGAGGGCGTCGGAGGAAGAAGCGAGCGGGTCGATAGCCGGGAACAGACCGAGCGAGGAAATGCTACGCGAAAGAACTGTGGTGGCGTCGAGGTGCGTAAACGTCGTGGCAGGCGCCGGGTCGGTCAGGTCGTCTGCAGGGACGTAGACAGCCTGAACGGAGGTAATAGAACCCGTTTTGGTCGAGGTAATGCGCTCCTGGAGGTCACCCATCTCGGTAGCCAGCGTAGGCTGGTAACCAACGGCGGACGGCATGCGACCCAACAGTGCGGAAACCTCGGAACCGGCCTGGGAGAAGCGGAAGATGTTGTCGATGAACAGCAGAACGTCCTGGCCGCGATCGCGGAAGTACTCAGCGGTGGTAAGGCCGGCCAGACCGATGCGCAGACGTGCTCCAGGCGGCTCGTTCATCTGACCATAGACCAAGCAGGTCTTGTCGATAACGCCCGACTCGCTCATCTCTAGGAACAGGTCGGTGCCCTCACGAGTACGCTCGCCGACACCGGTGAACACCGAGGTGCCGCCGTGCTCCTGGGCGAGGTTGTTGATGAGCTCCTGAATCAGAACGGTCTTGCCGACGCCGGCGCCGCCGAACAGACCCGTTTTGCCGCCACGAATGTAGGGCTCGAGCAGGTCAACGGCCTTGATGCCGGTCTCGAAGATCTCGGTCTTGGTGGTGAGCTCGTCGAAACGAGGCGCTGCATGGTGGATGGGGTAGAACTCCTCCACCTCGGGCATGGGCTTGCCGTCGACGGGCTTGCCCATGACGTTCCAAATGCGGCCGAGCGTCTTGGGACCAACGGGCATCTTCATGGGCTCACCGGTATCGGTGGCGATGAGACCACGCTGCAGACCGTCGGTCGAGGACATGGCGACCGTGCGGACGACGCCGCCCGGAAGCTGGCTCTCAACCTCGAGAATCGTGCTCAGGTGACCGATCGGGGTCTCGGCCTCGACCGTGAGCGCGTTGTAGATCGGGGGCACCGCACCGTCAAACTTGACGTCGACGACAGGGCCGATGATACGCACAATGCGACCATCGCCGGCAGTCGTCTTCTTGGTGGCTTCCTCGACCGCAAGCTTTACGGTGTTATTAGCCATTACTGTTCCTCCAATGCTGAGGCTCCGCCGACGATCTCGTTGATCTCGGTCGTGATCGAAGCCTGGCGCACGCGACTATACGTGCGGGTAAGGGTCGAGATGATCGCGGTGGCGTTTTCCGTCGCGGAGTGCATGGCCTTGCGGCGCGCACCCTGCTCGGCGGCCGCCGAATCGATCAGGGCCTGGTAGATGACCGTCAAGATATATGACGGCACGAGCTTGCCGAGAACATGCTCGGGAGAGGGCACAAACTCGAACGTGGACGAGATGCGCTTAGGGGCGTCGGTCTCGTTCTTACGCGGACCGTGGGCCATAGCGATCATCTCGGGATCGAGCGGCAGCAAGTGCTCGACGCGAAGCTCCTGATCCACGCGGTTCTTGGCGTGGTGGTAGACAAGCTCGACACGGTCAAGCTCACCGGCGCGATACGCATCGCAGATATGAGAGGACATCATGCGAGCCTGATTGAAATCGGGCTCGGAGGAATTGCCCTCAAAGTGCATGATGACGTTTGCGCGGTCGCGGAAATACGTGGCCGGCTTGCGTCCGCACGCGATGATCTCGCACTCGATGCCGTCGTTCGCCCAAGAAGCGGCGAGCTTTTCGGCCGTGCGCTCCACCGTCGTATTGAATCCGCCGGCAAGGCCGCGGTCCGAGGCAATAACGACAATCAGGCCATGCTTGACGCTCTCATGCTTATGCAGCATGGGATCGTTGCCCGAGCAGGAGGCGTCGCCGGCGACCGTCAACATGACGTCGGTCAGCGCCTCCTTATAAGGCTCGGCCTGCTTGGAGCGATCGAGGGCACGACGGATCTTGGCAGTAGAGACCATTTCCATCGTGCGCGTGATCTGCTTGGTCGTGGTAACCGAGGAGATTCGCTTCTTAATGTCGCGAAGGTTGGCCATAGGGCTTAGTTCTCCTCTGATACAGAAACATCCGAATGGTGTTTGGCCATGAACTGCTGCTTGAAGTCACCGATGACACGCAAGAGCTCAGCCTTGGTGTCGTCGTCGATCTTCTTGGCGCGAACCTTGTCGAGCAGCGAGCCAAAGCCATTGTCCATGTACTCGATGAGCTCGGCACGGAAGGGCAGCACGTCGGCGATCTCCAGGTCATCCAGGAAGCCCTCGTTGCCAGCGAACAGCGCAACGATCTGCTCGCCAACCTCAAACGGTTTATAACGCGGCTGCTTCAGGAGCTCGGTCATGCGAGCGCCGTGGGTAAGCTGCTTCTGCGTAGCCTCGTCGAGGTCGGAGCCAAACTGCGTAAAGCCGGCGAGCTCCTGATACGAAGCGAGGTCCAGACGGAGGTTACCGGCGACCTGCTTCATGGCCTTGGTCTGTGCATCGCCACCGACGCGGGACACGGAGATACCCACGTCGACTGCCGGGCGCTGACCCTGGAAGAAGAGCTCGGACTGCAGGTAGATCTGACCGTCGGTAATGGAAATGACGTTGGTCGGAATGTAGGCCGAGACGTCGCCGTCCTGGGTCTCGATGATCGGCAGAGCCGTCATGGAGCCGTAACCGTTCTTCTTGGACATCTTGACGGCACGCTCGAGCAGACGAGAGTGCAGGTAGAAGATGTCGCCAGGATAGGCCTCGCGTCCGGGCGGACGATGCAGCGTCAGCGACATCTGACGGTAGGCCACAGCCTGCTTGGACAGGTCGTCGTAGATGACGAGCACGTGGCCGCCGGGGTTGGTCTCGCTGGCGGGCTTGCCGTCCTCGCCGTTGTACATGAAGAACTCGCCGATAGCGGCACCGGCCATAGGCGCGATGTACTGCATAGGGGCGGAATCGGCAGCGGTTGCCGAAACGATGATGGTGTACTCGAGCGCACCGTGCTGAGCGAGGGTCTCGCGGATGTTGGCAACCGTGGAGGCCTTCTGGCCGATGGCGACATAGATGCAGACCATGCCCTTGCCGCGCTGATTGAGGATAGCGTCGATGGCAATGGCGGTCTTACCGGTCTTACGGTCGCCGATGATGAGCTCACGCTGACCACGGCCGATAGGCACCATGGAGTCGATAGCGAGCAGACCGGTCTGAACCGGCTCGCACACCGGGGTACGGTCGATGACGCCGGGGGCCTTAAACTCGATAGGACGACGGTGCGTGGCGACAATGTCACCCAAACCGTCGATAGGCTGGCCGAGCGGATTGACGACGCGGCCGAGCATGGCACGGCTCACGGGGATATCCATAATGCGGCCAGTGGTGCGGCACTCGTCGCCTTCCTTGATGGAGTCGACGGCACCAAACAGAACGGCGCCGACCTCGTCACGGTCAAGGTTCTGGGCAAGGCCGAAGACGGTCTCACCGGTATCGGAGCTCTTGAACTCCAGAAGCTCGCCTGCCATGGCGCTCTTGAGGCCGGTGACGCGCGCGATGCCGTCGCCTACCTCGTCGACCGTTGAAACCTCATGCGTATCGACCGTCGCGGAGAGGCTCGTGAGCTGCTCCTGCAGTTTCTTGGCGATATCCTGGGCATTGAGGGTTTCGGACATTAGGCTTCACCTCCGTACGAATTAGCAGAGTTTGCGAGGGTCTCCTGCGCAACGCGCAGCTGCGTCTTGACGGAAATGTCACGACGCTCGCCGCGGGCCTCGAGCACCAGGCCGCCCACGATAGACGGGTCGACCTGCTCGATAAGGAATACCTTGCGACCGAAGTCCTGCTCGCATTTCTTAGTGATGGTTTGACGCAGCTCGTCGTCGAGCGGGATCGCCGTGGTGACGGTCACGCCCACTACATCCTCGTCTTCCTCGGCAACATACTTAAAGGCAGCTGCCACCTTGGGAAGAAGGTCGAGCTGGTCGCGCTTGGACATGGTGTCGAGCACGGCGATGATCTCGGGGCTGGCGGAAGCCAGGCGCTCGATCATCTCGAGGTCCTCGAACACATGGTTCTCGGCCTTGGCGGCTTCCAGAAGGGAGCGCGCGTAAGTCTCGAGCACCTTGTCCTGATAGCGGCTAGTCGGCATTCAGGCTACCTGCTTCCTGGATGTAGCGCTCGATGAGCTTCTTCTGCTCGGTCTCGTCCTCGAGTGCCTCGCCCACGATCTTGGTGGCGACGGCAACGGACAGGTCGGCGATGGAGCTCGCGGCACCGGCGTAGATGGACTTGCGCTCGTCCTCGACGGTCGTATGGGCCTTGGCGATGATCTCCTCGGCCTCCTTGTGAGCAGCCTCGATGATACGGGCGCGCTCGGACTCGGCGTCCTTACGGGCCTCGAGAACGATGTCGGCAGCCTGACGACGGGCGTCGGTGACGATCGAGTCGGACTCAGCGCGCTTGGCGATAGCCTCCTGCTTGGTCTTCTCGGCCTCGTCGAGGCTCTCCTCGATCTTCTTGCCGCGCTCCTCCATGGTTTTCATGATGCCCGGCAGGGCGACCTTGGCCAGCACGATCCAGATAATCAGGAAGGCGATAAGCGCCGGGATGAACTCCGCCATCTTAGGGATGAGGATGTCCGCACCGGCAGCGCCGTCCTCGGCGAACGCGGAAACCGGCATGAGCAGCGCGGCCGCGGACGCGGAGAGTGCGATCGCGCTCTTCTGGGATGAAAGATTCATACTTGACGCTCCGTGCTATTTAACGATCAGCGCGACAACGAAGCCGATCAGAGCCAGAGCCTCGCCGAAGGCGGAGCCCATGATGAAGACGGTGAACACGCGGCCCTGGACCTCAGGCTGACGGGCCATAGCACCCGTAGCACCCAGAGCAGACAGGCCGATAGCAAGACCAGCGCCGATAACACCGAGACCGTAACCGATAACTCCCACGATTCCTCCTTTGTCGTGCGTGTCTTATTTCACGCAGGATAACCTTATTTATAACTGCCGGGCTCCATGGGTACGGGCACCGGCGGTTTAACGAATTGCCTTACCTTTAAGGCGCGAACGGAAGACTACTCCTCCTCCGCGACCTCCTCTGCCTCGGAGACGTACACGGCGGTAAGGACCGTGAAGACGTACGCCTGGATGGCGCCGACCACAAGCTCAATCGTATAAATCAGGATGAGGATGGCAAGCCAGGCCAGCGAAGGCAGGGCGCCGACGGCGTGGGCCGCGGAAACCTGCTGAAGCAGCGGCTGCATGAACATGCTCGCCATGATGGCGAACGAGCCCATGACCACGTGTCCTGCGAACATGTTGCAGAACAGACGGACGGCGAGCGTGATGAGGCGCAGGAAGGTCGAGAAAAGCTCGACGACCCACACAAGCACGTTCATCGGGAAGCTCACGCCCTGCGGGGCGAGGCTCTTGATGTAGCCGATCACGCCTTGAGCCTTGCATCCGTAGTAGATGAAGTACACGAAGGCGAAGATGGCGAGCGCGGCGGTGGAGCCGATTGCGCCGGTGCCGGGCTTCATTCCCGGGATCAGGCCGATCATGTTATTGATCAGGATGAACAGGAAAAGCGAGCACAGGAACGGGAAGTGCTTCTTCCAGTTCTCACCCACGACGCCCTTGCCGATATCGTTCTCGACGTACTCGATGATGTACTCGAAACCGTTGACGAAGAAGCCCTTGGGAACCAGGGTCTGCTTCTTCTTGAACACGGCCAGGACGATCAGGAGCACGATCGTGGAGACGATCAGCCAGAACGAGTACTGCGTGATGCCGCAGCTCAGATCGCCCACGACGGGGGTGGAGCTGAACTCGCTGACCAGATGATTAATCTCATCAGGCAGCTTTTCAAAAATTTCCACGACTTACCTTTCGACCTCATGAGGATCTCGCAGCGCCTTGGCGACGCGAACCGTGCAGGCGGCCATAAAGACCACGAAGCCGATCGCCTCGCCCAGGAGGAACATGCGAAATGCCTCTCCGAACAACGCAAACACAACCAAGGTAAAGACGAGCAGGGTGACCGCCGAGACCGCCAGACTCACCATGCCCTTGAGCATGTCCGCATTCTGCTTATCGTCAAGAACCGGCTTGAGCGTAAAAACAAAGGGAAGAAAGGCGATTGCGCCCGCGATGGCGCCTGCAACGATAGCGAGCAGATCGGCTATCTGAAACACTGGCGTCCTCACTTTCCTCTTTTAACGCTTCCCAGAACAGTTCCCGCCAAACATTGGTGACTATTGTACGAGCCAATCGCTAAAGTACAACCGAAAAAGCATCGGTTAATACGCAGCTGTACGTTTTCTTAAGACCTTCTTTATCCCGTAGCTACGGTAACGCGTTTTTCCGTACCCTGCGGGGCGAAACGTCCGTTAACAGGGGTGAGCGCGGTCGCCTTTTATTTGTCCGCGCGCACCGTTTCTTCGTATTTTCGACGTTAGCCGGTTTGGCCCAGAGACTACAGCGTGCCGTAGATGCGGTCGCCGGCATCGCCCAGGCCGGGGACGATGTAGGCGGCTTCGTTGAGGTGGTCGTCAATGGCGCAGGTATAGATATGCACGTCGGGGTCTTTCTCGGTCAGCGACTTGAGGCCCTCGGGGGCCGCGACGATGCACAGCATGCGAATGTCCTTGACACCGCGCTCGCGCAGATAGCCGATAGCCATCTCGGCCGAACCGCCCGTGGCGAGCATGGGATCGACGACCAGGCAGATACGTTGGTCGATATCCCTGGGCATCTTGCAGTAATACTCATGCGGCTCGTGGGTGACCTCGTCGCGCTCCATGCCAATGTGGCCCACGCGGGCAGAGGGCACCAGGTCGAGGATGCCGTCGACCATGCCAAGGCCCGCGCGCAGAATGGGGACGATGGCGAGCTTCTTGCCGGCAAGCTGCTTAAACGTGGCAGTGGTGATGGGAGTCTCGACTTCGACATCCTCCATGGGCAGGTCGCGCATGGCCTCGTAGCCGTCAAAAAGCGCGAGCTCGCGTACGAGTTGGCGGAACTGGTTGGTGCCGGTCGACTTATCGCGCAGGATCGACAACTTGTGCTGGACGAGCGGATGGTCGACAAGCGTCACGCGGGACGCATCGTAGGTAACGGCCATGGGTTGATGCCCCTTTCGTTGCGGCCGCAAAACGACCTTGCTGACATGACGCACAGCGATGTTGCCGCCGCCCGCCATGCATAAGTTTAGCGGTTTGTTGTATCGAACGCTCCGTCACAACCCTACTGAGTGGTGCTGAGCGAACGCCTGACCGCATCGTGCCAACCGTCCAGGTTGCGCTCGCGACGCTCAACGGACATATGGGGATGGAACGTCTTGACGATCTGGGCGTTTTGCTCCAGCTCCTCCAGATCCTCCCAATACCCAACCGCAAGACCCGCCAAGTACGCGGCACCGATTGCCGTGGTCTCCACCGTCTCGCATTGCAGTACAGGGATATCCAGCAAGTCTGCCTGGAACTGCATGATGAACTCGTTGCGCGAGGCACCGCCATCGACGGACAGGCGCTCAATCGAAAGACCCACATCCTGCTCCATGGCACGCAGCACGTCATAGCTCTGATAGGCCATGGACTCGCAAGCGGCGCGCACGATGGTCGCTCGAGTCGAAGCTCCAGTCAGACCGCATACGATGCCGCGGGCGTGCGCGTCCCACCAAGGTGCACCCAAGCCCGCAAAAGCGGGGACAAAGTAGCATCCCTCGTTATCGCCGATCGAAGAGGCGAGCTGTGCCGATTCGGATACGTTGGAGATAACGCCCATGTTGTCGCGCAGCCAGTTCATCGTTGAGCCGGCGGCAAAAATAGAGCCCTCGAGCGCATAGCTGACCTTGCCGTCCGCAGCGATACCGATGGTGGAGACCAGGCCATTCTTGGATTCGACGATCTCGTCGCCGGTATTCATGAGCATAAAGCAGCCCGTGCCATAGGTGTTTTTGGTCTGGCCGGGATGGAAGCAGCAGTGACCGAACAGCGACGCCTGCTGGTCGCCCGCCACACCCATGATGGGCGGCATGTTGGTCATGATGTCGCTCGCTACGCGGCCGTAGTCACCGGCGCTCCAACGGACCTCGGGCATCATGGCACGCGGGATGTCGAAGAGAGCCAGCAGGTCATCGTCCCAGTCCAGCGTATGAATATTGAAAAGCGCCGTGCGGCTGGCGTTGGTGTAGTCGGTGGCGAAGGTTTGGCCGCCGGTGAGGTTATAGATGAGCCAGGTATCGATGGTGCCAAACATGAGGTCGCCCGCTGCCGCGCTCTCGCGCGCGCCGTCGACGTTGTCGAGAATCCACTGCACCTTGGAGGCCGAGAAATACGGGTCGAGCGTAAGGCCGGTGCGGGAACGCACCAGCTCCTCGCGGCCCTGCTCGGCCAGTTTATCGATTGTCGAGGCGGTGCGGCGACACTGCCACACGATGGCGTTGTAGATAGGCTGGCCACTCACGCGGTCCCACACCACCGTGGTCTCGCGCTGGTTGGAGATACCGATGGCGGCGATGCGATCGGAATGGATGCCGCTCTTAAACTGGACCTCCATCATCACGCCGATCTGGCTGGCAAGCACCTCCATGGGATCCTGCTCCACCCAGCCGGGGCGCGGGAAGCTGGTTTTGACGCTACGACGCGCCTGGGCGACGATGCAGCCGTACTCGTCTACGATGGTCGCGAGTACCGAGGTAGTGCCGCAGTCGAGCGCCATGATGTAGGAACAGCCAAAGCTAAACGAGGCGTCTTCCATGCCCAGGCTACCTAGATTCAACGACATCGCTTACGCCTTTCTATTGCATCGGGTCGGACAGAACCCGTTCGATATCTAATGCGGGAAGCGCGCCTTGGCGCAGGATCTGGAGCTCGCCGTGCTGAAACGACACAATGGTTGAGGCGTCGCGGCACGGGGTATCGCCGGCGTCGACGGCCACATCGACCCCCTCCAGGATGCGCTCCTCCACCGTGGCAAAACTTGCCGGCGCGGGCGCACCATGTGTGTTGGCACTGGTGCAGGCAAGAGGGCTGCCGCAGGCGCGGATGAGCGCTTGTACCACGGGCGAGGCCGAAGCGCGAAGTGCCACCGTGTCGTCGGCGGCGCGCATAAAGGTCGGCACGCAGGGGGCCGCCTTGACCACGATAGTCAGGGCGCCCGGCCAGCATCGTCGGGCGAGCGCGCGGGCCTCATTAGGGATATCCACGCCATAGCGGTCGAGCGCCTCGGCATCATCGACCAACCAGGCAACCGTTTGGGTGAGCTCGCGCTGCTTGAGGGTAAAGATACGACGATAGCCGGTACCGAGTGCGGGGACCGCGGCGCCGTTGACGGTGGCCTGCGGATCGCGCGGCCACGGCAGAGGTTCACTTGTATCTTGTGGAACGGCATCCGAGAAGGCGTTGACCGCCACGGCGACACCGTAGACCGTCTCGGTTGGAATAAGCGCCAGGCCGCCGCTACCGAGTAGCTCGGCCGTGCGCTCGACTGCAAGCCGATGCGGCTCGCACGCCCCCTCGTATACCCGATAGACCGTCTGCATGTGTATGCCAGCCCCTCACGCTCTGATGCAAGTTTGTTTACTGTGGGGCATTCTCGCACGAAACGTTCAACCTAATTGCCCAAAGCGCATGTTGGTTTGGTGAGCGGCTCTAGTAGTCGGTGAAAGTGAGGGGGTTATTGGACGGCCACGAACTTCTTTGGCCTGCCGGCGTGGCGTTCTTGGGCGGCGTAACGCTCGATGCTGTCTATCGTTATCATCCGACGGCCGTCGACGAGTTCAACATCGAGCTTTCCGGCTTTGACCAGCGCGGTAATCCGCGGAGCGGAGACTTTGAGGTCCAGCGCTGCGTCTTTAAATGTTCGGCACGCCGCTTCCCGAGCGTCCTCGTGGTCGATTTCGACTGAAAGGGCCACGACCTCGGCCGAGCGTTCGTACCCTGCCGGAGTCAAACCGTTGTTGAGGTCGTCGGCCAAAAACGCCATCAGTGCCTCGGTGGCATGGGCAATCGCTTCTTCGCGCGTATCGCCATCGGCAAAGGCGCCGGGAATCTGCGGGAAGCTGGCGCAGTAACCGTCGTCTTCTTTTATGAGAACGCAGTCATAGGTAAATCGCTGCCTCATTTTGCCTCCAACTACCATCCAGCTTGGCGACGAATACTTGCCCACGTGCCCTTCTTTGGTCGATCACCACCAGAGCCGTTCACGGTGACAACACGGTCACCAGAAACATACTTAGCGTGACTACCGACTTGCGCGACCTTCACGAATCCATCGTGCTTGAGTAGGGCAATGATTTCCCGAAAGGTAGGAGGTTGCATGGGCCGACCTCTTTCAGCCGTCCTAATTATAAACTAATTTATAATTTTTGCTAACCAGTTAATAAATATTACTGGCGCTGTTTGGGCTCGGTGACGATGGCTCGGACGATGCGGGGGCGATCGGTGAGGTCGTGGACGATGTGCACGTCCGACAGACCCGCTTGGCGGCAGAGCTCGGCCGCAGCGTCGAGCGCGCCCTCGTAGAGCTCGCAGGCAAAGAGGCCGCCGGCGCGCAACATGTAGGGCGCCGCGTTGAGCAAGCGGCGGAAGATATCGAGGCCGTCGGCGCCGCCCTCGAGCGCCAGATCGGGCTCAAAGTCCTTGACCTCGTGCGGCAGCGAGCGCATGACATCGGTGGGGATGTAGGGCGGGTTGGAGACGAGTACGTCAAAGGTGCCCCACTCTTCACGGGGAATGGAGCTCACCAGGTTCGTGAGGCTGAAGGCGACCTCGTCGGACGTGAGGCCAAGCGCATCGCGGTTTTTGGTGGCCAGATCGATGGCGCGCGGCTCGATATCGGTAGCGGTGCAGGTGACGTGGTCGCGGCGCTCCCAGGCAAGGGAGAGCGAGATGCAGCCGGTGCCGCAGCCGACCTCGAGAACGCGGGCGATGCGGGGCTCGGCTGGGGCAGGCGCAGCGGCATCTTGCGCGGGAGTCGTCTGTTGGTCGTTGCCCTCAATGGCGATACCGTATTCGTCGAGATCGGGCTCGGCGGCTTCCGCGGCTTCGGCTTCTGCCGCCTGCGCGACGGCTTCCTCGGCCTCTCGATCGGCAAGCTCCTCGGCATAGGCGCGGCTACCGAGCACGTCGCTACCCAGCGCAGCCTCATCAGCGGCCGTCAGGTTGGCAGCACGGCGCTCGGCGGTCGCGCGTTCGTCGGCCAGCGCCGCCTCGGCTTTGCGGGCCTGCTCGACCTCATCGTTCCAGGGCAGCTCCACGCGCTGACGGGCGGCGGCCTCGGGACTCAGCACCTCGGCATCCAAATAGTTCAGGACTTCTTCGACGAGCATCTCGGTCTCGGGGCGCGGGATGAGCACACCGGGGGCGCACGCGACGTCGATCATGCGAAACTGCGTGCTGCCCGTGATGTATTGCAGCGGCTCGCCCTTAGCGCGGCGGACAACGGCCGCGTGCATGGTCTCGAGCTGGTCCGCGTTAAGCGTCTCCTCCATGCGCATATACAAGTCGATACGCGCCAGGCCCGTGGCGGCGCACAGCAGCCACTCGGCAGAAAGACGGGGGTGCTCCTCGCCGCGCTCGGCCAGGTACTCCTTGGTCCACTCGAGACAACGCTTGATGGTCCAGATCTCGTTTGCCATGGGGCCCTCCCCTCTTAAGCGCCGGGCGGCGCGCGAATGTCGGAGCAGATTGTACGCGAGGCCAGCGCTTAGCAAGGGACGATTGAAGGCGATTATCGAGAATCAGCCCAGATTTTTTGTTTGTCCCCGTCCAAAGTGTTCATTTGTCAACGTTCATATCTGCATCCGTCAAGCTTTTGGCAAGGTTGCCCCAAAACTGACCAATACCTAACCAAATACTTGCCATATCGCTTGACGCGCGACGCGCCAAAAAGGGCCTCGCGACTTCTTGGACGATTTTTTGAGCAATATTTTCGGTATCAAATGAATTCCAGTAATTGTTTTGAGCAGGTAAATGACTTAACAGCCACCAAAACCAATCGAATAACATCTCAAAGCAATGTGCCCAACCTGGTCATTGGGGACGTTCTTAAACGACTAGTCAAACAAGAACGTCCCCAATGACTAGTCAGCCAGATGCCCAGGGTAGTCTTTCTGGGACGGGGCTTTTTTAGCTGCCCAATCCGGAACCCTCGAAGCCTGAGCACTATTTGAGATAAGGCAGCTAAAAAAGCCCCGTCCCAGAAAGACTACCCAACAAGGGGTGTCCCAAAGTGCCGGCAGAAAAGGAACGTCCCTAACTGCCGCCTTCGGCAGCGATGGCAACGCCACAGGTTGAGCATAAGTCAGCGAAAACGCCCCTAAGCAAGCAAGGTGACGTGAAAGAGGAGGGAAGCGTACTTCGGTACGCGACCGACGATTGAACGTCAGATTGCCGCTTAGGGGCGTTTGCAGCGTCGAGCCGTTACGCGGGTTGGTAAACCCGCGTAACCCACTACACGGCTTGTGCCAGCTTCTCGGCTCGCTCGGCGGCGGCAAGCGCCTCGATGACGGTGCCGAGCTGATCGCCCAGAAGGACGCCGTTGTAGGTGGAGTTGAAGCCGATGCGGTGATCGGTCACGCGGTCCTGGGGCTGGTTGTAGGTACGGATCTTCTCGGAACGGTTGCCGTGGCCAATCTGGCTCTGGCGCTCGGCACCGAGCTCTGCCTGCTGCTTCTCGAGCTCCATCTCGTACAGACGGGCGCGCAGCATCTGCATGCAGACTTCGCGGTTCTGGATCTGGGAGCGCTGTTCCTGTGACTGCACCACGGTGTTGGTGGGCAGGTGGGTGATGCGCACGGCGGAGTAGGTGGTGTTAACGCACTGACCGCCAGGGCCGGAGGCACAGTAGGTATCGATGCGCAGGTCGGACTGGTTGATCTGAACGTCAATCTCCTCGGCCTCGGGAAGCACAGCGACGGTTGCCGTGGAGGTCTGGATGCGACCCTGGGACTCGGTCTTGGGGACGCGCTGGACGCGATGCACGCCGGACTCGTACTTCATGACGGAGTAGACGCGGTCGCCCTCGACCTTGAACTCGATGGACTTAAAGCCGCCGGCCTCGCTGGGGCTGGAGTCGAGCACGGTGGTCTTCCAGCCGCGCGACTCGCAGAAGCGCTGGTACATCTTGTACAGATCGCCGGCGAAGATGGCCGCCTCGTCGCCACCGGCGGCGGAGCGGATCTCGACGATGGTATTCTTGTCGTCGTTGGGATCGCTCGGGATGAGCATGTACTTGATGTCTTCCTCGAGTTGGGGAAGCTTCTCCTCATTCTCGGAGATGTCCATCTGGAGCATCTCCTTCTCGTCCGCGTCGGTCGTGTCGCGGAGCATCTCCTTGGCGGCCTCGATGTCATCGAGCGCGCCGATGTACTCACGCGAGGCGGCGATGAGGTCGGACTGGTGCGCGTACTCCTTGTTGAGACGCGTGAACTCCTTGATGTCGGAGGCGACGGCCGGGTCGGAGAGCTTCTTCTCGAGCTCTTCGTAGGCCTTGATAATCTTTTCGAGCTTGTCGCGCATGGCGGGACTCCTTTATATGCGTGAAGGTGAAAATCGGCAGAGTTGATGGGGCGCGCGGCGCCACTGCGGGGGTAAGCCCAGCTAGAACATGTCGATCTTCAGATACATGCGCATCCCTTCGCGTATGGGGTACATAGTTGCGGTCTAACCCATATATGATAGCGTGCGCAGGCAAACCTGCATATAACCCGCATGGAATGATTGGTGCAAACAAACCTGACCCCATTGCACCAAGGGCTTGCTTTTTGGCTAGAGCGTTTGGAGTAGAGCGACGAGGAAGCGGATGCCCTGGAGGTAGGCGCGGCGGGTGATGCGCTCGTTGGTGCCGTGGACGCCGCGATCGCACTCGTCGTCATCAACCACAAAGGCCGAGAAGCGAATACACTCGGGGCAAATGTGCTGGTAATTGGCAGCGTCGGTCGCACCGATCACGGTCGAGGGCACAATTGCCACTGGCTCGAATGATCTGTTTTCCTCCACCCCCTTTGGATCGCGGAAATAGCGGGCGGCGATGGAGTGAACCGCCTCGAGGCCGGGACCACCGATGCGCGGGGACGGCGAGGGTTCGGAGCTGCCGGGGCCCAGCTCCACTTCGACACGACCGGCAGGGTCCGCCCCGGCAACCGCCTCACGGCAGCGCGCCACAACGTCGGACACGCTCGTGCCCTCGAGCATGCGGAAGTTAATATTGGCCCACATATCCTGCGGCATTACGTTGGCGCCGGTGCTGCCACCCTCAATCTGCGTGGGCGCGCAGGTGGTCGTCACCAGCGGATAGAGCTTCTTGCTGGCAAGGCAATCGCGGACAATGGCGCCCCCGTTAGCGGCAATTTCATCGGCCGTGTAGAGCCCCAACTCGACGAGCTGGGCGGCAAGCAAGTCGGTCACGCGCGTCGGCCACTCGATATCGCAGATTGCGGTGATGGCGCGGCTGAGCACCTCGAGCGACGTGCCGCCGTAGGGGTTGGAAGAATGTCCACCCGCGCTCTTTGTCTTGAGCACAATGTCGGCATAACCTTTCTCAGCCAGGTCGGCGTGCATGAGCCAACCCTCGCCCGCGCTGTACTCGGCAGCCGGAACGATGCGGTAGTCGCCCTCGTCGATCAGGTACTCAAGCTCAATGCCGCGCTCCTCGAGCGTGCGACCGATGGCGCCTGCGCCGTACTGCGTCGTCTCCTCGTCCTGGCCAAAGGCCAGGAGCAGCGTGCGCTCGTGCTGCCAACCGTGCGCCAGCGCATACTCGACAGCCTCGAGAATGCCTGCGACCTGGTCCTTCATGTCGATCGCGCCGCGGCCCCAGATGTAGGTGTCGTCCACGTGCCCGCTAAAGGGGGCGTGCGTCCAGTCGGCCTCGGTACCCGGCACCACGGGGACCACGTCCATGTGACCCATGAGCATAACGGGCTTAAGGGCCGGATCGCTGCCGCCAAGCGTCACCAGCAGCGAACGGTCGACAAGCTCGACCTCGCCCACCGCGAACACGCGCGGCCAGGCCTGCTGCATATAGGCGCGCAGGTCGTCGAACGGCTGCCAGTTCACCGCCTCGGCATCCATGCTCGAGATGGTCGGAAACGACAGCACGCGGCCCAGGCGCTCGCACGCGCCAGCTTCGTCCAAATCGGCAAAATCATCCTCATGCGCAAAGAAGCGCCAAACCTCGGCCATGACATCCTTTCGACTGTGATGACGAGGGCCGCCCCACCGGAGCGGCCCTGCCACGTAAGCGTTAGCGGTCGGTTATTTGTCCTCGAGATAACGCGAGAGGAACTCGCGGGTACGCTGGTGCTTGGGGTTGCCAAAGAGCTCCGCCGGTGCGGCATCCTCGAGGACCACGCCCTTGTCCATAAAGACCACGCGGTCGGACACCGTGCGGGCAAAGGCCATCTCGTGCGTGACGACGACCATGGTCATGCCGTCGGCAGCGAGCTTGCGCATGACCTCGAGCACCTCTCCCACGATCTCGGGGTCGAGCGCGGAGGTCGGCTCGTCGAACAGCATGATCTGCGGATTCATGCACAGGGCACGAGCGATGGCCACGCGCTGTTTTTGACCACCGGACAGGCGGCCCACGGCGGCGTGCGCGAACTTTTCGAGTCCCACGCTGGTCAGATGCTCCATCGCGACCTTCTCGGCCTCGGCCTTGCTCATCTTTTTGAGCGTGACGGGCGCGAGCGTGCAGTTGTCGAGCACATCCATGTTGTTGAACAGGTTAAAGCCCTGGAACACCATACCGATGTCCTCGCGCAGCTTGTTGATGTTGCAGCGCTCGGCCGTGAGGTCCTGGCCGTGGAACCAGATGTGGCCCGCGTCCGGGGTCTCGAGCAGGTTGAGGCAGCGCAGGAAGGTCGACTTGCCCGAACCCGAGGCGCCGATAATGGTGACGACCTCGCCTGATTTGACGGACAGGTCGATGCCCTTGAGTACCTCGAGCGAGCCGAAGCTCTTGCGCAGGCCCTCGACGCGGATGAGCGGCTCTTTAGTTTGTGCGGCGGCCGCAACGCCGGTAGTGGCGGTATCTGCCATGATGATTCTCCTCGTCTTGAGCCTAGTTGGAGCTGGGCAGCGTTGCCGGGGTCTCGGCGCCGAGCTTTTTGCCAAAGGCTTCGAGCAGGCGGCTCGCCACGAGCGTTAGGATCAGGTAGACCACGAGCGCTACGCAGTAGACCTCCATCTGGCGGTAGTACACGCCGGCGACCGTGGTAGTAGCGTACATAAGGTCGAACACGCCGATAACCGAGAGCACCGACGAATCCTTGATGTTGATGATGAGTTCGTTGGTGAGCGCCGGAATCGCGTTTTTAATACCCTGGGGGAACACGACTTTGCGCATAGCCTGCCACTGCGACAGGCCCAGCGAGCGCGCCGCCTCGGCCTGGCCGGGATCGATGGACTCGATGCCGCCGCGCAGGACCTCCATCATGTAGGCGGTGGAGTTGAGCGAGATGGTGACGAGGCCGGCGGTGAAGGTACTCCAGATCTGGTTGGCCTGGGCGGTCTCGAAGCCCATGCCGCGCAAAACGGTGAAGCCCGCGTAATAGATGAGCAGGCCCTGGACCATCATGGGCGTGCCGCGCACGATGGTGGAGTAGATGGTCGCAAAGCCGCGGCCGACACTCTTAAAGAAGCGCACCAGGTCGTTGTCCACGCGATCGAAGGTCTGAATGCGCAAAAACACGAAGAGCAGCGCCAGGAAAAAGGCGATGACGGTACCAAGGGTCGCAAGTGCGATGGTGATCTCGATACCGCGGATAAAGAAGTCCCCGCTCTTGTAGGTCATGTAGACCAGGCTCGACAAAAAGTCGCTGGGGTTGGAGTCTGAGACAATGCTCACCTGCACCAGATCGATAAACGACATGACGCAACGGTCGACAAAGAAGATCGCCGCGATGGCAACCACGACGTAGCTGCCTAAGCGTGCGCCACGACGGAAACGCTCGGAAGCAAACGGCGACGTTTCGCGATAGTCGTTCCAGTGCATGAGCTTGGTGACCAGCGCCGCCGCCGACACGACGAGCCAGGCCCAAAGAATCGCCCAAAGGCAGTCCTGGAAGATTCCGGTGGGCGCCAAGAAGCTCAGCGGCGTGGGGTTACGTTGGCTAAACGCCAGGCCGAGCGCCGCGATAACACTCGTGCCCAGATATACATAGCGATGGTCGGCCTTGATAAAGGAGGCCAGACGATTGATGGTTTTCATGCTGCCTCCCTATGCCGGCTGACGGTCGAGGCACGCGTCCCACATTTGGTCGCGCTCCTCTTGGCTAATGCCCTTGAGCGTCTTATCGATGAGCTTAAGCAGTTTGTCCGAGCCCTTGCGGCAGCCGACGTTTGACGTGACCTCCTGCTTAAAGCCCTCGCCCTCCGCAAAGCGAATGGGCACGATGCCCGGGTTTTGGGCCATATAGCCCTTCTCGTTTTCGGTGTTGTAGGTCACGGCGTCGCAGGTGCCCTGCAGCAGGTTCGAAAACACCGTGGGCACCGAATCGACCGGATTCTTGTGAACGACGCCCGGGATCTCGTCGATGACGGTGTCGAGCATCGTGTCCTTTTGGCCGAGCACCGTGGCGCCGCTAAAGTCGCAGAGCTTGGTCGCGCTTTGGTAGGGCGAGCCCTCTTTTACGAACAGGCCAAAGTAGCCGATAAAGTACGGATCGGAAAAGCCGACGGACTCCTCGCGCTCGGGCGTGGTGCTCATGCCGGCAATAATGAGGTCGATCTGGCCGTTGTTGAGCGAATCGATGAGGCCCGAGAAGCTCTGCTTGACGGCAACGGGCTCGCCGCCAAGGGCCTTGCAGACGATCTTTGCGATCTGAACATCGTAGCCATCGGCGTAAGCGCCCTGCACGTTGTCGATGGGGATGGTGTACTCACTGGCTTCGGAAACCTGCCAGTTGTACGGGGCGTAGGCCGCCTCCATGCCAATGCGGATCTTATCCTTGCCGATCACGGAATCGGACAGGTCGTCGCGACCGCCGCCCGTCGTGGGCTGAATCACTTTGAGCGTGGACGGACGCTGACAGCCGGCGAGCGCGCCGGCGACGACGGAAGCGCTCGCAGCGAGAGCGCTACCCAAAAAGATGCGACGGCTGCATACCGGCTGGCGCTGCGCATCGCACTGTTGGGGAGAATGCATAATCTGCCTTCCCTGTTGAATCGTATGCTGACGACTTAACAGGATACCGCTCAGCGCTACCTCCAGCAAATGCATATATAAATGCATATATGCAAGTTTACGAACTGAAAACGATTGGTAGTCGTAATGGACGTTCTTAAACGGCTAGTCAAACAAGAACGTCCCCAACGACTAGTCCGTAGTTTTGTCGCCGGCGAGCGACATCCAGGCATGCAGCTTGTTAAAGCAGCGTTACCTCGAAGGTACGCTTGTCCGTCTCGCCCGGCGCCAGCGTAATGGTGTTGACCTTGTGCTCAAAAACGTCGTCCTCGGTGTCCATGGTGGAGTGACCGGTCCAAGGCTCGAGCGCCACAAACGGAGCGTCGTTGGCGGCAGACCACACGCCAATGTACTTAAAGCCCTCAAAGTCGATCTTGACGCCATGGCCCGACTTACGACCGCGCAACGTGAGCGTGGAACCCGGGGTATCGGTGAACATGATGGCATCGTTATCGAAGCTGCGGTGCGTGATGGGCAGCACATCCGAGTTATCGGGGGCCTTGTAACTGCCCTCGAACGTCATAAGGCCATCAGGCGTGATGATGGGGGCCTCGTTGGTCCAAGCCTCGGTAAATGCCAGCTCGAAATCCTCGAACGTCTCGTCCTCGGCACCGGGGGCGGGCACGTTAAATGCAGGGTGGCCGCCCACCGAGAACGGCAGGTCCACGTCGCCGGTGTTGGTGACGGCAAAGGTCTGGGTAAGCGTGGCGTCACCAGTCAGGGCATAGGTCATGTTGAGCTTAAAGTGGAAGGGGAAAGCCTTGAGCGACTCGGGCGTATCGGTGATCTCATACGTTACTGAGGAGCCATCCTCGGAGACCTCGACCAGCTTGTGCTCGACGATGCGCGCGAGGCCGTGGCGCGGCATCTCGCAGGTGCCGGCCGCAGACGTCGCCGTGTTGTTGCGCAGTGAGCCCACGATAGGGAACAGAATGGGCGCATGCTTGCCCCAAAAGGCCGGATCGCCCTGCCACAGATACTCGTTGCCGTCGAGGGCAAGGCTCGTGAGCTGGGCTCCCATGGAATCGATGGCCGCGGTGAGGCCGCCGCGCTTGATGGTGGTGACGGTGGACATGCTACTTCCTCCAAAAGTAAACAACAGTGTCGAGGGCTATTGTCCCACTCTTGGCGGCAAGAAGAAGCGGCAGGCGCAGTTATTGAACAATTGCGTAAAGGTCGAACCCGCCCTGCGGCGTGCTGTCGACCGTATCGGGCGCCTGCGAATTAAAGCTCACGGGAACCATGCGCTTTGAGGCGCGGAAGCGCATGCCATCGGTGGCGACGGGCGGCTCGTCGACCGTGAGCTCATAGTCGCCAGGCTTGAGTTCGACGCCGTCGCCAGCGGAGTTGACATATTGATACTCGTCAATCGCCTGTCCCCTGAGCGTGCGGCCCACGATGTGGATGAGCATTTGGCTGTCGCCGCGGGCGGTGTCCCATGTCGCACCGTCCTTGACCTCGACCGACACATGCACCGAGCGCGTGCGGCTGAGCGATTGCTCGACAGACATCTCGACCTTGGCGGCATCTCTGCGCTGTTGCTCCACATGGCTCCAGACATTTCCAATCGCCGAGCAAGCGATGACGCCGGCCATGAAGGCGATGAGGATGGGGCCGAGCGGAGAGCGGCGGCCCGCGTCTTCCTCGCGAGCCAGGTCGGGGCGATGCGTGGGCGCAGGCGCCTGAGCACCCTGCGCGGGCACGTCGAGTATGCTGAAAGATGCTGTGCTGCCGGGGTCGATGGTGTGGCGCGGCTGCGGGGTCTTGGCCGGCGAGATGGACATGTCGGCCGGCTCATCCAGCGTGGCCGTGGCATCGGCCTTTGCCTCGTCGGCCTCGGCCTGGGCCCAGGCCTGTTCAAAGGTCAGGGGCTCGGCGGAGTCGGAAGCGGCGTCCACCTCGACGGCATCGTTGCCGGTCTCGTCCTCGTCGCTCGACGCGTCACGCGGTGCGGGCTCGTCCCACTCCTCGTCCGGAGCCTCGCCCTCGCTATACCACCATTCAAAGTTATCAATATCCATACGGGGCGCCCCTTAAGCCTCGCGAATAAACACTCGCTAGTCTTATACCCCCAGATGACACGGCGGCTCGCATGGAATGTGACAAAGGGGATGTCCCTTTGTCGCTTCAAACGAAACATTTTACGTTTAGCCGTGGGCGATCTTGTTTCTCAGCAAGAAGTCGACCGCCCCCACGATTCTGATGCCATCGATGTCCGTTGGATGGTCACCATCCTTGACAATCAGGATTTTCTCGTACGAATCAGGTATTTTTCCCAGCATGTTTAGCTTGAGCGGTCGCAGCTCGCGCTCTCTGGTCGCCTCAGCATCGATTCGTTCGGTAACCTGAATATATTTGCGGTCCGATCCCTCGCCGATTGCGACAAAGTCGATTTCTCCCGCGCGCAGATGGCCGCAAAACACTTCGTATCCTTCAAAGACAAGCTGGTTGTAGATGACGTTCTCGAGCATCCTTCCGCTATCGCTACCTCTATATCCGTCAAGATAGCTGCGGATTCCCGTATCGGCTATGTAGTATTTACCGCCTGTCTTAAGAAGTTCCCGCCCCTTAACGTCGTACCTTTTTACCTTGGCAAACAGGTACGTCTCTTCCAGGGCGTCAATATATGCCGACACCGTCGACGCGTTGGTCTTACCGCCCGCCGATTCGTTGAGCATCCCGACGATTTTGTTGACCGAGGTTTGATTGGAGATGTTGTCTGCCAGATATGCACAGAGTCGCTCGAGAACATCGCGCTTGGTAATAGCCCCGCGGCCCCTACGCGTCGCGCGCGACAAGATATCGCGCGCGACGATCGTCTGATAGAGACTTCGGGTATAGTCGCGACACGGTTCACGTCTCGGCTCGTCATGGGCCAAAAACGGCATACCGCCATACGTTATGTATTGCTCAAGCACGGTATTTGAATTTAGGCGATCGCCCGTCTTGGAAACGAGCTCGACCCTCTCGCCAAGCCCTTCGGCGACGACCGCATCAATCGAGCGAAAATCAAGATACTCATCAAACGTGAGCGGTTGCATCTTGATCTCGATATACCGGCCCGAGATAAGCGTTGCAAGCTCGCTCGATAGCAAAAAGGCATTGGAGCCCGTGACATAGATATCGCACGGTAGGTCAACTCGAAGCGAGTTGACCGCCTTTTCCCAACCTTCGACATTCTGGAGCTCATCAAAGAACAGGTAGGGGCGATCGATACCGTTAATACGCTCCCGAACCATGCGATAAAACGTCAGGTAATCTGTAATCCCCGCGTACTCTAGAGACTCCATCCTAAAGGTCAGCAAACGCTCGGCAGACACCCCCTGTTGCGCCAGATGGCCCCTCATCATGTCCAATAACGTGGATTTGCCGCAACGGCGTATACCCGTCACGATTTTGATGAGGTCGGTATCCCGAAAAGCAATGAGCCGATCAAGGTAACGGCTTCGGCGAACGATATCCATAGAGTCCCCCTAGCGCCCGACTAGACGTGAAAACTTATAAACTTGCACAATTTGCAAGTTTATAAGATGCCACCTTATAAACTTGCAAATAATGCGAGTTTATAAGAAATGAGCCGCCTTTTTCCGCTTTAAAACAAACTCGCGGTGCCGTCCGTCGATGTAGCAAAGGGACCGTCTCTTTGTCACATAGCGAGGGCCGTACGGATGAATGGGTCGCTGAGGGCCTCGCGGAGCCAGGGGGCCAGCTGCTCGGGGCGACCCTGCAGGTAGCCTTTGAGCTCGGACGGGGCCATGCGACGCACCTCCGAGGTCTCCTCTTGGTTGATATGCAGCTCGCCCGGCTCAACATAGGCAAGGTAGACCTCGCACCATTCACACTCGCAGCGGCCGTCGCCGTGGTCCTCGCGGTACACCACGTGACCGAGGTGCTTAAGCTCGGCGGGCTCGCGCGTGATGCCAAGCTCCTCGTTGATGCGACGCGCCGTGGCGGCCGCGACGTCTTCCCCGGGGAGCGGATGGCCGGCACAGCCATCGGCGAGCACCCCGCCCCACAGGCGCTTGAGCGGGCTGCGGCGACAGAGTAGCAGGCGCGCGTCTTCGCCCTGGCCCTCGACCAGAAGCGTCAGAAATGCCTGATGCAGGACGCCCTCGCCGGTATGGGCCTCGATGCGGTCGACGGGGCCAAGCGTCTCGCCGGTCGCGGCATCGACCGCCACGACCTCGGCACCTGTGCCGCCCTCATCCCAGCCGGCACGCAGGATGCGGGCCGCGGTGCCTTCGAGCGCGGCGATGAGTTCCTTGGTGGTGTCGAGCACGCGCTGCAGGTCGTCCCCGCTCGCCTGTTCAACATGAAAACCTGTGCTCGCCGTAACGGGCACGCCAAAGCGCGTGGCCAGCGCCGCCGCGATATCGTGCGCCGGGATCTCGTCTCGATGACACGGGACAGCCAAGATGCTCACCGTCGCCGTGCGGCCGGGCTCGGGGCGCGGAATGGCCTGCGCCGTGGCGCCCAGATGCACGAACTCCGGCGAGCAGGCGTACACCACCATGCCTCGCGGCGTCACCGTCAGCTGGGCCTCGAGCGCAAACTTGCCCTCGCCCACTGCAACCCTTGTCGTATGCATGCCCATGGGATCTCCTGTCGCCCGCGATGTACCTGAGACCATTTTCGCCTGTATTGCGACTATACAGGCAAGCGCAGCCTGCGACAAAGGGGGCAGGCACCTGTCACATTCTGTTAGAGTTGCAGGGATTGAATCCCGCTTATTCATGCGACATTGGAGTGACAACCTTGACCGCCGCAACCACGCCTAAAAGTAAGTCAAACGCCACCGCCCTCTCCCCCGCGCGCACCAAGCTCTGCCTGGCGCTGCTCGTGCTGTTGGGATTCTCGCTCGGCTGCTCCGAGTTCGTGGTCATCGGCATCGAAAGCGACTTGGCGACGGAACTCGGCGTATCACTTGCCACTGCGGGCCAGCTCATCAGCGTGTTTGCGCTTGTCTACGCTATCGCGACGCCGGTGCTTGCGCTCAGCACGGGGCAATTCCGCCGCTACCAACTGCTCGTGTGCTACAGCATCTTCTTTGTGCTCGGCAACCTGGTCATGGCGTTGGCGCCCAACTTCCAGGTGCTCTTTATCTCGCGCATTGTCCTGGGATCCGTCTCGGGCGCACTGCTCGCCGTGGGCGTGACATACATCCCAGAGCTGCTGTCCCCGCAGCAAACTTCGCTTGCCATCTCGGTGGTATATGGTGCGTTTTCCGTGGCAATGGTCTTTGTCACTTCGATCGGCAAGTTTGTGGCCGACACGCTCGATTGGCACGTGGCCATGTACGGCACGCTGGCCTTCGCCGTTTTGATCTGCGCCGCGCTCGTGGCGTTTATGCCGCGCGCTGGGCAAACCGACGAGCCTGCCACCTTTCGCGAGCAGGCGGGGCTTCTACGCGAACCGAGCATCATCACCGGCATGCTCATCTTTTTGTTTGGCGTGGGCTCGGTCTATGTGTTCTACGGCTACGTGACGCCTTATCTTGAGCAGGTGCTGGGCATGGGTACCGTTCAGACAAGCACCACGCTCATGGCCTATGGCGTGTTCTGCCTGATCTCGAACATCCTGGGCGGATGGATCGATGCACGCTTTGGCATGAAGGCGCTGCTTGCGACGTTTGTGCTGCAGGCTGCGGCGTTGCTCGGGCTGTTTGCTGTGGGCGGCACCATACCGCTCGCGCTGGTCTTTGTCTTTAGCTTGGCGCTGCTCATGTACCTGTTCTCGGTGTCGTGCATCACACACTTTATGGATGTGGCACGCAGCCGCCACCCCAAGTCGATGGTACTCGCAAGTTCAGTTGAGCCCATGGCGTTTAACGTCGGCATTTCGTTTGGCACCGCAGTAGGCGGCGCCGTGGTGAGCAGCGTTGGCATTGCCTACGTTGGCGCCGTGGGCGCCGCATTCTCGCTTGTGGCCTGGGCGCTCACGCTGGTGACGATTAAGTTGGCTCGCTGGGAGCGCCGTCGTCAATCAGCACAGCCCCGGATGCAGGCATAGGGACGAACACAGCCCAAGGTGGCGAACAACCGGTGAAAACCGTCCCATACGAGTAGTGTTTATCCGCCTGCAAGTTCCAGCAGTGCAATTTCGTGTATTTTAGATACACGCTTTTCTACTATTTCATGTATTTCACGTACACGAAATCGTACTAAACTATGTATCTGAAGTACGCGAAATCGGAAAGGCGGCCCCATGCGCAGATCAATCGAATCCGTTATCGAATCATGGGCGACAAAGGATGCCTCACGCCCCCTCCTCATCCGTGGTGCACGACGCGTAGGCAAAACGTACGCTGCCGAGGAAATCGGCAAGCGAATCGCCGGCGATGCGTTTGTCAAACTCGACTTCCAGACCGATCTTGAGCTGATCGCTCCGCTGTTCGACTGTCCCACCGACGACGTTGACGCCATCGTGGCGCGGATTTCAGACTATAAACGCACTCCCATTTGCAAGGAAACCGCCTTCATCCTGTTTGACGAGGTGCAGCTCTGCGAACGGGCGCTCAACTCGCTTCGCTTTTTCTCGGGTTCGGGCTGGCGCATATGCGCGACCGGCAGCCAACTCGGTGTCGCCACGCGCAAGCGCAAACTGCCTTTCCCCAGCGGCGTTCGTCAAGAGACCATGCATCCCATGTCGTTCGAGGAGTTTCTCTGGGCGCTCGATGAGGAGCAGATGGCCGATGCTATTCGCACCCACGCCGGCACGCTCGACGCCTACGCCGCGCACCAAGCCGCACTCAGCCTGTTTCATCGATACCAGATCGTGGGCGGCATGCCCGCCGCCGTCAACGCATATCGCAAGACGTTATCCATCGAAGACGCGCGCGTCGAACAGCGCGAAATCGACGAGACCTACACCGCCGATATGACCGACCCCGAAAACGGGATCAGTGGCGTGGCGGCGCGCAAGGTCTGGCGCTCCATTCCGTCCCAACTGCTGAGATCGTCCACAAAGAAATTCAAGTACTCTGAGGTCGAACGCGGAGGCCGTCGCGCCAAGCTCATCGAGCCACTCGACTGGCTCGAGGGCGCCGGCATCATATCGGTCAACAACCTGACCGAAGGCATCGAACCTCCCCTCATCCCCTTTGACGACGAAGACGGAAGTTTCTTTAAGGTCTATCTTCTCGATACCGGCCTCATGTTCTACAAACTCGGTATCAACCCGCGGCTCTGGCTCGACCTCAAAGAGGATTCTGCCATAGCACTGTCTTCTGACTTTCGAGGTGCCCTAGCTGAAAACTCGGTCATGCAGGCATTTTCGAGCAATGGTTTGCAGACGTACTATTGGATGCCGCCGTCTTCTTGGAAGACAAGAGGCGAGCTCGATTTTCTACTTCAGACCGACCGTATGGAAATTGTGCCCGTCGAGGTAAAGTCTGCACGCAACGTGCGCGCAAGAACCCTCGGGTCGTTTATGGACAAAGCCCGGTCGCCATGTGCCTACATTTTGTCCGAGAACAATTTTGCCCGCAGCGAAACTGATGACGGGCGCGAGCTACGCCACCTCCCCTTGTACGCAGCGGGTTTTATCGGAGCAAACTGTCTCAAGGGCAGCCTGTAAGCCCCGCGCGACCGTCTAGAAAGGAAACCGCTCATGCAACGCATTCTGTTTATCTGCCATGGGAACATCTGCCGCTCGACGATGGCTGAGTCCGTGCTTACCGAGCTCGTGCGCCGCGCCGGGCGCGAGGCGGAGTTTGTCATCGACTCCGCCGCCACCTCGACCGAGGAGATCGGCAACCCGCCGCACCATGGCACGGTCGCCAAGCTGCGCGAGATCGGGATTCCCGTCGTCGCGCACCGCGCGCGCCAGGTGCGTCGCGCGGAGTATGGCGACTGGGATCACATCGTCTACATGGATGCCGAGAACGCCCGCGGCCTGCACCGCATCTTTGGTAAGGACCCCGATGGCAAAATCTCGCGTCTACTCGACTGGACCGAGCGCCCCGGCGACGTGGCCGATCCCTGGTACACCGGCAACTTCGATGCCACCTACCGCGATGTGCTCGCCGGCTGCACCGCTATGCTCGAGCAGCTGTAGGCAAGCGAGGTCGCAGGCCACGCCTTCGGCGCGAAACAAGCGTGGATAATCTCCCACTTTGAGCGTTCAAGTGCGCCCTAAACGGGAGAAAATCCTCGCTCGATTACTCGTCGACGATCTCGGCAAGCCAGACGTTCAGCGTATCGACCTCGGGGCAGCAGAACTTTGCCGTACTAGGCTCGTTGCCAGGCACGGTTCCGCCGTAGCGCAGGATATCGATATAGGGAAAGCCCACGTGACAGGCCATGGAGCACATCTTGCCGCGGTCTCGGTCAAAGTCAAAAACGTCGCCCGGCTTGTGACCATGGTGGCAGCGGCACGCACCCAGCTGGTCCACGCAGCTCACGCGGATACGCGGACGCTTGCCACGCGGTGCGTCGAGCGGTCTGTTCTCGCCCGCAGGCTTGACGCCGCCCTCGTCAGCATTACTCATGGTCAATCACGTCCAGGCATGCCTCGATGGGAAGGCCGGCCGACTTGTCCTCTTGGTCGGCATTGCGCTCGATAAGCTCAGCCACCACACGCATGGCATCGGACGTCGCGCGCTGCAGACTCCAACCTGCCATAACGCGGCCTACGAGCACCGCCGAGAACGTGTCGCCCGTGCCCGGGAAATAGGTCGGAATGAGCTCAAAGGGAATCGTAAAGTAGTCCCCCGCCACATGGTCGTAACCGATAACCGCGTTCGTGCCATTGACTACGGCGCTCGTAATGACCACAGACTTGGCACCCAGCTCACGCACGGCGTCCACAAGGGCGCGGGCCTCATCGGGTGTAATCTCTTCGGCCATAGGCGTATCGGTGAGCAGGCATGCCTCGGTATAGTTGGGCACCGCGAAGTCTGCGCACTCGACCAGACTGCGCATAAGGCCGATGGTCGACTCGGGCACGCCGGCGTAGAGCTTGCCATTGTCGGCCATGATGGGGTCGACGAAAACCTTGGTGCCCTTTTGCGCGCGGCGGTGGCAAAAGTCCGAGATGATGCGCGCCTCTTCCTCGGTCACGATAAAGCCGGTCGAGATAGCGTCGAACTCAAAGCCGAGCTCCTCCCAGATAGCGAGGCTTTGGCGCACGTACTCGGTGGTGTCGTGAATGTAGAACTTGGGATAGTTGAGCGTATCGGACACAAGTGCCGTCGGCAGATTGTGGATACGGTAACCCATGTGCGACAGCACCGGCAGCATGGCGGAAAGCGCGACCTTGCCGTAGCCGCACATATCGTTGATCAGCAGCAGCTGAGTGTTCTTCATGAGTGTCCCCCTTGGTTCGGGCACGGCGCCGCAGCGCCACAGTGCGACTAAGTGTAGCGCAGGAGACGTTGTGAGCGGAGTCGAGCAGCGCGACGGGCAAATTGTTGCGGAAAGGTTACGAAAACGAAGTAGTCATTGGGGACGTTCTTAAATGACTAGTCAAACAAGAACGTCCCCAATGACTACTATTGACCTTCTGGTCGCGCCCTTGAAGTTGAACGTCAGATTGTCCAAATGCGGCCCGCGCAGCGTCGAGCGGTTACGGCGTTTGGTAAAACGCCGTAACTTAATAAGTTTGGTACCTTGACAATTAATCCATGCACTCCTAGATTGGTTAGGCACAAAACAATTCCACTACCTAACTAAAGAAAGGAGCAACACTAATCCATGTGCGAAGAACCTCTGAGCCTTTGTTCGCACGAGCCCGGCGGCGACCCGTCACAGCCGGCGGATGTACCCGAAGCGGTCAGCGCCGAAGACAAACTCGCCAAGCGCATCCTGAGCGGTCTGGGTTTTTGCGGCCATTACATGCATTTTCATGGCGGAGGCGTGTCCGGCAAGGCGCCCATCATCTGCCTGCTGGCCAAGCAGCCCGGCGGCGAGATGTCTCAGCAGGAACTCGGCATGCACTTTGACCTCAAGCCGGGGTCGCTTTCCGAGATCCTGTCCAAGCTCGAGGTCAACGGCCTCATCGAACGCAGCCGTAACCCCAAGGATCGACGGCAACTCACCATTCGCCTGACCGAAACCGGCCGGGAAAACGCCCGCATCGACCAGGCGGCCCGCATTCGCTTTAGGGAACAGGCCTTTAGCGCCCTTACGCACGACGAGCGCGAACAGCTCGCCGAGATGCTCGAAAAAATCCGCGTAACCTGGGAGGAACTGGATGATTAAAACCCTCATGGGCAGCATCCGCGACTATATGAAGGTCACGATCGCCACGCCGCTGCTGGTGCTTGGCGAGGTAATCTGCGAAATGATGATCCCGTTTATCACCGCCGACATGATCGACGCCATCAAAGACGGTGCCACCGTCGCCCAGATGCTGCCCACCGCCGGCTTTCTGGTGCTCATTGCGCTGACGTCGCTCGCCTTTGGCGCCGCTGCGGGCATCACCTGCAGCCATGCCAGCTGCGGCTTTGCCAAGAACCTGCGTCGCGACTTGTTCTACAAGATCCAGACGTTCAGTTTCGCCAACATCGACGAGTTCTCGAGCCCCTCGCTCGTCACCCGCCTCACCACCGACATCAACAACGTGCAGCAGGCCTTTATGATGCTCATCCGCATCGCCGTGCGCTCACCGCTGGTGTTGGTCTTCGCCTTTACCATGGCCTACGCCATGGGCGGCAGCGTCGCCATGGTCTACCTGGTCATCATTCCGCTGCTGGGCTTTGGCCTGTTCTTTATCATCTATAAGGTGCGCCCGATCTTTGCCCGCGTGTTCCACAAGTACGACGCGCTCAACGAGTCCGTCGAGGAAAACGTCACCGGCATGCGCGTGGTCAAGAGTTACGTGCGCCAGGACTACGAGAAAGAGAAGTTCGCCACCGCCGCGCGCGACGTCCAGATGGACTTCACCCGCGCCGAAAAGCTGCTCGCCTTTAACAACCCCATGATGAACATCTGCGTCAACGGCGCATTTGTCGTCATCATCTACCTGGGCTCCAAGCTCATCATCACGAGCCAGGGCACCCTGTTCGACGTTGGCCAGCTCTCATCCATCTTTACCTATGGCTTCCAGATCCTCATGAGCCTGATGCAGCTGTCGATGATCTTTGTCATGGTGACCATGGCCGACGAGTCGGCGCACCGCATCACCGAGGTCCTGGCCGCCGAGCCCATGATCGCCGACCCGACCGAGCCCGTGCTCGAGGTTGCCGACGGCTCCATCGACTTTGACCACGTGAGCTTTAAGTACTCCGAGCATGCCCGCCGCCAGGCGCTCGACGATATCGACCTGCATATTATAAGCGGCGAGACCATCGGTATTATCGGCGGCACCGGCTCGGCCAAGTCGACGCTCGTGAACCTGATCGCCCGCCTGTACGATGTCACCGAGGGTACCGTGCGCATCGGCGGCGTGGACGTACGCAACTACGATCTGGACGCGCTGCGCCACCAGGTAGCCATGGTGCTGCAGAAAAACGTGCTGTTTAGCGGCACCATCGCCGAGAATCTGCGCTGGGGCGACCCGAACGCCACCGACGAGGAAGTCCGCGAGGCCGCACATCTGGCCTGTGCCGACGAGTTTGTCGACGGCTTCCCCAAGGGCTACGACACCTGGATTGAGCAGGGCGGATCCAACGTTTCCGGCGGCCAGAAGCAGCGCCTTTGCATCGCGCGTGCCCTGCTGCGTCGCCCCAAGATCTTGATCCTGGACGACTCCACGAGCGCCGTCGACACCAAGACCGACGCCAAGATCCGCGAGGGCCTGGCGAGCTATCTGCCCAACACGACCAAGCTCATCATCGCCCAGCGCATTAGCTCCGTGCAGGATGCCGATCGCATCATCGTCATGGAGGGCGGCCGCATCAAGGACATCGGCAACCACGACGAGCTGCTCCAGACGAGCGAGATCTACCGCGAGACCTTTACCTCGCAGAACAAGATGAGCACCGAGGGCGAGGACGCCGCAGCCGGCACCGAGGCATCTGCATCGCAAGCTCAGACCCAGGAAGGAGGCGAGGCGCATGAGTAAGGCAACTACCGCCGAGCGCGCGCTCTACCGCAAGGGCGGCACCATGTCGCGCCTCATCAAGACGCTCTTTGGCTTCTACCCGGTGCTTTTGCCCCTCGTCGTCGCCGGCGTGGTGCTCTGTGCCGTCATCAACTCCATCGGCGCGACGTTTCTCCAGAGCGCGCTGCAGGTCATCAGCGAATCATGGCAGTCGGGCGACTGGACGGCCGCGCAGCCCAAAATTCTAAAGCTTGTGACTACCCTCTGCTGCATCTACGCCGTGGGCGTCGCGTCTTCGCTCTTCTGGAATCGCGCCATGGCCGTTATCACGCAGGGCTCGCTCGAGAAACTGCGCGAGAAGATGTTCAACCGCATGCAGGACCTGCCAATCCGCTACTTCGACACGCATCAGCGCGGCGACATCATGAGCCACTACACCAACGACATCGACACGCTGCGCCAGATGATCAGCCAGTCGCTGCCCAACCTGCTCATGACAATCATCGTCATCGTCACCGTGTTCTTTATCATGCTGTATTACAGCGTGTGGATGTGCATGGTCATCATCGCCGGCGTCGCGTTTATGACCTTTATGACCAAGCTGCTCGGCTCCAACTCCGCGCGCTTCTTTATCGCGCAGCAGACCGAGCTCGGCGTGGTCGAGGGCCATATCGAGGAAGTCATGAACGGCCAGAAGGTCGTCAAGGCGTTCTGCCACGAGGCCGCCGCCGAGGCCGACTTTGACGAGCGCAATGAGAAGCTCTTCGAGGTCTCGCAGAAGGCCAACATGTACGCCAACATCCTGATGCCGGTCCTCATGAACCTGGGCAACCTGCTCTACGTGCTGGTTGCGCTGGCAGGCGGTATCTTCCTGGCGCTGGGCGTGCCCAACCTGAGCATCTCGGGCCTGCCGCTCTCGATCGCCGTGGTGGTACCGTTCCTCAACATGACCAAGCAGTTCTGCGGCCAGATTGGCCAAATCTCGATGCAGATCAACGCCGTGGTCATGGGTCTTGCCGGCACCGAGCGTATCTTTGAGCTGCTCGACGAGGAGCCCGAGGCCGACGAGGGCTACGTGACGCTTGTCAACGCGCAGGTCAACCCCGACACCTGGCAGCTCGAGGAGGCCGACCATCACACCGGCATGTGGGCGTGGAAGCATCCGCACCGCGCGACCGGCGAGATCGAGTACGTGCCGCTGCGTGGCGACCTGGTCATGGACAACGTGGACTTTGGCTACACGCCCGACCACGAGGTGCTGCACGGCGTGTCCGTGTACGCCAAGCCGGGTCAGAAGGTCGCGTTTGTCGGCGCCACCGGTGCCGGTAAGACGACCATCACCAACCTCATCAACCGCTTCTACGATATTGCCGACGGCAAGATCCGCTACGACGGCATCAACGTCAACAAGATCCGCAAGGCCGATCTGCGCCGCTCGCTGGGCGTGGTACTGCAGGACGTGAACCTGTTCACCGGCACCGTGATGGACAACATCCGCTACGGCAACCTGGATGCGACCGACGAGGAGTGCATCGCGGCAGCCAAGCTCGCGGGCGCGGACGACTTTATCACCCGCCTGCCCGACGGCTACGACACCATGCTCACCGGCAACGGCGCACAGCTGTCACAGGGCCAGCGTCAGCTGATCTCGATCGCGCGCGCTGCCGTCGCCGATCCGCCGGCGATGATCCTGGACGAGGCCACGAGCTCCATCGACACCCGCACCGAGGCTATCGTGCAGGCGGGCATGGACAAGCTCATGGAGGGTCGCACGACGTTTGTCATCGCGCACCGCCTGTCCACCGTGCGCAACTCCGACGCGATCATCTGCCTGGACCACGGCCGCATCATCGAGCGTGGCAACCACGACGAGCTGATCGCCAAGCGTGGGTACTACTACCAGCTCTACACCGGAGCTTTTGAGCTGGAGTAGCTCGGCCCTCCGAGATGGTCGATTTGCCGCTCATTCGTCGGGCATGACCCTAAGGTCAATACCCTCCTCTTTCGGGGCAAATCGACTCATCTCAACGACCCAAACACAATGCGCAGCAACGCATAAGCCCCCGCAGTTCATATGGGCTGCGGAGGCTTTTCTATGCCCTCTGTTGCAAGCTTACCGTTCCTCGCGTTGCGGCCCGGCTGCCTCGGCTGTCTTTGCGCGGTTCTTGTCGATGTACATGTTTTTGTCGGCCTGGGAAAAGAGCTCGCGCATCGTAGGCGGTTCATCAAAATCACTGGAAAGCGCGTAGCCCACCGCATAGCTGATATGCATGTCGGGGTGAGCTTCGGAATGCTCGTTCACGTTCGCACGAACCCGAGCGAGAAAGGACTCCACGGCAGCTCGATCGGCATCCCACAGCACCGCGATAAACTCATCGCCGCCGTCGCGGCCCACAAAGCAGGTCTCCGACGCCACGCGCCCCAGCTGCTGGGCAAAAGAACGGATATATTCGTCGCCCTTCTCGTGACCAAAGCTGTTATTGACCGTATGCAGATTGTTAAGATCGAAGACGCACAGCGCAACGGGCGCTTCAGCGGAAACGGGATGCTCCTGCCCCAAGATCTCCTCGCACTTGTTCTTGTTGGGCAGTCCTGTGGCTTCGTCGAGATAGACTTTGTTCTGCAGCTCGCGATTGAGTGCGGCAGTGCGCACCGCGCGAACAAGTTCGACCGCAAAGGTCGCCACCAAGCCCACGATGTCGATGATCACCAAGCCCTCAAGGCGATTGAGCGCCGTAGCCTTCTCCTGGGAGTAGTCCTCCGCAAGCCTCGTGGCATCGTCACAAATGCCAAAGAACTCCTCGCTCATGGCGATGATGTCGGTGTTCTCGTAGCCGACTTCGCGCACACGGGCAATCTCGGTGCGAAGCTTGTCAAAATAGCTCGCGAGTTCGGTCATCTTTGCCTGATACTCATCGTCATCGAGACGGACGAGGTTAAGGTCGTCACTTCCGTAACGCAAACCGTTGATGTATGAATCAACGGCTCTGAGCAGGTCATCTCGAGGCTGGCCTGCATCCTCGAGCTTAACGATTCGCTGCGTGGTGCCGCGCACCAGACCGGCGTAGTTGACCACGCGCGCCGTGCCCTGGATGTCGGAGACGAGCAGCATAACATTGATAAAGAAGAAGATAAGAACTGCCGTGAGCGCCATCATGAGAAGGCGCACCGCCTGGCTGGCCTTCTTGGCGACAAAAGTATTCACAAGCTCACTCCCCAAAATGGCAAAAGCACAAGCGGCGCGCGGTGTGCTGAAATCCACATGAGGTCAACTCTACCATATGGGCCAAGAGCCGCAGACTTGGTGCAGTCTTGAGGCGGAGCTTAATCAGGATAGTCAATTTGACGATGATTTCTGGATCGAGGGCTATTTTGCGCCTCAGCTTGGTTCGTTCGCCACGAAACGCGCCTATCTACTACGTTTAACCGATCACCCTCAACCATGCCAAATTTCGCGAAATAAAAACCGCAGGTAGACGGCTTGCATATTCTCGGAAAACCGGGGGGTGGTCGATCCATACGGTTCAAACGTAGTAGATAGGCCGTTTTCGTGGCGCGGGCCCGAAACAGTCTTTTGGGACGGGTGGTATCCTTGGTAGCCCTGTGCGGCAAACGCACCCTAAACGCAAGGAGTCCCATGGATCTTATCGCCCAGCTCGCCTGCGAGCTCAACCTTAAGGCCGCCAACATCGAGGCAGCCGTCAAGCTCATCGACGAGGGCAACACCATCCCCTTTATCTCGCGCTACCGCAAGGAGGCAACGGGCGGCATGGACGACGTTGCCCTGCGCGCGCTCGACGAGCGCCTGTCCTACCTGCGCAATCTTGAGCAGCGCAAGGAAGACGTTATCTTGCTCATCGACGCCCAGGGCAAGCTCACGCCCGAACTCGAGCAGCAGATTCGCGAGGCCACGCAGCTCCAGCGTGTCGAGGACCTCTACAAGCCCTACCGCAAAAAGCGCATGACTCGCGCGCAGAAGGCCCGCGAGGCAGGTCTGGAGCCGCTCGCCAACATGATCATCATGCAGGCCTCGGCCAAGGGCAGCGCACTCGACGTCGCCGCGGCATACGTCAACGAGGAGGCCGGCTTCGACACGTCCGAGAAGGCGCTCGCCGGTGCGGCGGACATCGTGGCCGAGACGGTGGCCGAGGACCCCGAGAACGTCGCCGACCTGCGCGCCTTTACGCAAAACACTGCCGACATCGTCGTCGAGGCCACCGACCCCGCCGAGAAGACCCCCTACGAGCCGTACTACAGCTATGACGAGCCGCTGCGCCGTATCCCCAACCACCGCGTGCTGGCGATCGACCGCGGCGAGCGCGAGGGCAAGCTCCGCGTGCGCGTGAACGTCGACGGCGCCGCCGCCACGGCACGTCTCGGCAGCCGTTGGCCCCGACGCCAGGGCGTGTTTGCTCCCATCTTCGATGCCGCCATCGCCGACGGTTACAAGCGCCTCATGGCCCCCTCGCTGGAGCGCGAGGCCCGTGCCAAACTTACCGTTCGCGCCCAGACCGAGGCCATCAACGTCTTTGCCAAGAATCTCGAGGGCTTGCTCTCGGCGCGCCCCGTGCGCGGCGCCCGCGTGCTCGCGCTCGATCCGGGCTACCGCACCGGCTGCAAGGTCGCCGTCATGGACGAGACCGGCAAGCTGCTCGACCACGGCGTGGTCTACCCCACCAAGCCGCGCCACGACGTCGCCGGCACCAAGCGCGAGCTCGCCCGCCTCGTCAAGAAAGACGGCGTCAACACCATCGTCATCGGCAACGGCACCGCCAGCCGCGAGACCGAGGAAATCGTCTCGGAGTTCATTGCCGAGCAGGCGCCCAGCCTTCGCTACACCATTGTCAACGAAGCTGGCGCGTCGGTGTACTCCGCTTCCGAGCTCGCCAGCCAGGAATATCCCGATTTGGACGTCACCGTGCGTGGCGCCATGAGCCTGGGCCGCCGCCTGCAAGACCCGCTGGCAGAGCTCGTCAAGATTCCGCCCCAGTCCATCGGCGTGGGCCAGTACCAGCACGACCTTGACCAGGCTGAGCTCTCGCGCACCCTGGGCCACGTGGTGGAGGACGTCGTCAACCGTGTGGGCGTCGACGTGAACACCGCGAGTGCGAGCCTGCTGGGATACGTATCGGGCATCACGCCGAGCGTGGCCAAGAACATCGTGGCGTACCGCGAGGAAAACGGCGCCTTTACCGATCGCCGCCAGCTCAAGAAGGTCCCCAAGCTGGGACCCAAGGCATACCTCAACGCCGCGGGCTTCCTGCGCATCAGCGGTGGCAAGAACCCGCTCGACGCGACAAGCGTCCACCCCGAGAGCTACGAGGCGGCCACGTCCGTCTTGGAGCGCGCTGGCGTTGGGGCCAGCGAGCTCAGCCGCGGCGGCGTGCCCGACATCGAGCGCCGCCTGGGCAGCATCTCGACGCTGGCAAGCGACCTGGACTGCGGTACCCTCACGCTCATCGACATTGTCAACGAGCTCAAGAAGCCCGGCCGCGACCCGCGAGACGACGCGCCCGAGGTTGTCTTTAGCCGCTCGGCGCTTTCCATCGACGACCTGGAGCCCGGCATGGAGCTCAAGGGCACGGTGCGCAATGTCGTCGACTTTGGCGCCTTCGTCGACGTAGGCGTGCACCAGGACGGCCTCGTACATATCTCCAAGCTGGCCAACCGCTTCGTCAAGCACCCGAGCGACGTGGTGCGCGTCGGCGACACGGTCAAGGTGTGGGTCGAGAAGGTCGATCGCGACCGCAAGAAGATCTCCCTCACCATGGTGCAAGGAAAGTAAACCGCCAAAGCGGATATCCCCTCTTCGCGGCAAGTGTCGCAAAGAGGGCGGGCGTTCCCCGCGCTCTTTGCCCCTTCGGCAAAGTGGGGTATACTGTCCGCAGTGTGAAAAGCCTTCGGGCTTTTAGCGGCTGCGGGTACCTGTACCTACAGCCGCATTTTTCGTTTTGGAGGAACGATCATGAAGGAGCGCCCGCTCATCCCGGCAGAACAACAGGTCGCCCACCTCGCAGAGCGGGGCGTCCGCTTCGACATAATGAGCCCCAAGGATGCAGTCGCGTTCCTCCGCGACAAGAACTTCTTCTTCAAGGTCAAGGCGTTTGCGAAGTGCTTCTCAACGTATCGTAGCCCCGCGTCGGAGGGCTACGGACGCTACGTCAACCTAGACTTCGCCTACCTCACCGAGCTCACCAGACTCGACCACCACCTCCGCGAGCACATCCTCTCGATGACGCTTGACATCGAGCACTACATGAAGGTCCATCTAAACCGGACGATGATGGACGACGGCGCCGACGGGAAGGAGGTCCTCGACCTCCTTTTCGCCCACGAAAGGCTGCGTAAGGAGAGGATGCTGGAGGAGCGGTTCGATCCAAGCGGGTCAGAAGCCACCGTCGAGAGGATGAAGGCCATCGCCGACCGGCTAGATGGGGTGGGCGGCAGCGAGCAGGTGATGCTCTTCCTCGAGATGCTCCACATCGCCGAGGATCAGACTTTGGGGATAGACCCGGAGCACCTCGAGCGCAGCGTCTCGTACCTCGGAGACTCGAACTACACCCGGGACCTCGCGAATAAGTACGGCAGACGCGAGGACATGTACGTCTGGAACTACCTGGAACTCGTCTCCTTCGGGGGAATCATCGCGCTTTACAAGTTCTACTTCTACGACCTCAGGAGGGAACGCAGCCAGGAGGCCGAATCCGTCAAGCAGCTCCTGTTCCCCGTGAAGGCCCTGCGCAACGCGGCCGCTCATAACGGCAACGTTCTGAACACGATCGGGCAGCGCCTACAGAAGCCCGTCGGCTCCATCGCGACGGCCGCGCGGGAGGAGCTCAGAATCGACCAGGAGCTCGTCGCCCTTACAAAGCGCTTCCCCGTCATCCACGACTTCACCGCACTCGTACTCTGCTTCGATAGAATCGTCAGCGATGCGGACGCGAGGTCGGAAAAGGCAGCAGGCCTGCGCACCCTGCGCGAGCGCTTCCTTGAGCACGCCGACTACTTCGAAAAGCAGATCGAGCTTGACCGAGGAATCAGGATGCTGGGGGAAGTCATGCGCTCGGGAGCCGATGCCATCTCCTCGAGCTCCCTATAGCTCTTCAGTCCCCTAATAGCCCCTTGCCACTTGGGCCCCGCTCGGACAGAGTGGGTTCGAGTAGGTTCGAGCAACTCAGCAGCAATCCGACTACCCGCTGCATGAAAACCGCAGTTCAGACGCATGACATGCCGTCCCATGAAGCAGCGGGTTCGGGTAAGAGTACGTCCGAGTGGTCAGAGTAGGGCCCGACTTCCCCCTCTTGGCGACGTGCAAAATCGCGAATATTCAGCATCTCTCGATAGCCCCGCGGTGCCTCAGAGAGCCATAAAAGCAAAAACGGCCCCCGTTTTAGCGTCAATTAGAGCCAAAACGGGGGCCGTTCCGTGCTTCAACCAGCTGGTAAAAGCCTTTACCGTGCTGAATATTCGCGATTTTGCACGTCGCCGCAGGGGGTACCCTTGCTTACGGCAGGATATGGAAGCCCAAAGCGGCGATATCCTTGGCAAAGCCGCGCACGGTGTCGAGCGAGACCTCGTACGGGTCGCGGCCGATGTTCTTGCGCTTGGCCAGGATGCTGTTGGGCACCGTGATGATCTGGCAACCGCAGGCTTCGGCCTGGTAGATGTTGATAAGCTCACGCGTGGATGCCCACAGGACCTCGCAGTTGGGCTTGGCGACGGCCTTCTTGACCGACTCCGTCATAAACGGAATGGGATCGACGCCGGTGTCGCCGATGCGGCCGGCAAAGAGCGAGATGATGGACGGCGTCTCGGCGTCAACGGCCTCGACCATCTCGTCAACCTGTTCGGGCGTAAAGATGGTGGTGACGTTAACCTTGATGCCATCGGCCGAAAGCTTGCGGACCAGCTCGGCGGTGGACTCGCCCTTGGTAGTCACGCACGGAATCTTGACGTAGACGTTCTCGGCCCAGGTAGCGATCTCGCGGGCCTCGACCTCCATGGTCTCGACGGCGTCGGCAAAGACCTCAAACGACACGGACACATCGGTGATGTGGGCCAGAACCTCCTTGGCAAACGCGCGGTAATCCGTCACGCCGCCCTTCTTCATAAGGGACGGGTTAGTCGTGAAACCCTGAACGTTGCCGTTCTCGTACATGTCGAGCATGCCCTCGAGGTTTGCACCGTCAGCGAACACCTTGATTGCCATCTGCCTGATTCCTTCCGTTTGCACAAGGCCGGTAAACTGCTAAACACTTTACCTGCGTTTATCAAGGCGTGAACTGCGGGTTTTTATCTTCTCGGCGAACGGTATAAACGCTTTAGCGTTTTTGAGCACACCCTCCAGCGGCAAAACGATTTTGCACGGCGGACCGATTTGAGCCGCCCGCCGCGGGTGAACGGTAATTGGGCGGTTCCCGCTAGATCAACCCAAAGTGGCGCATGGCGGTGACGGTGCCGTCGTGTGCGACGTCGTCGGTTACGTAGTCGGCGAGCGCCTTGACCTCGGGCATGGCGTTGCCCATGGCCACGGCCGTCTCGACGGCGGCGAGCATGCCCAGGTCGTTGCCGGAATCGCCAAAGCCAAAGGTGCGCTCGTTGCCAGTGCGGCCCAGATACTCCAGCGCTCGCGCCACGCCCAAGCCCTTGTCGATGCCCTTGGGGCTCAACTCGCGATTTGTTTGCTGGGCTCACTTGGAAGAGCGGCGGTAAACGCATCTCCCGGTTAATCCGGCACCGCCGAAGCGAACCCCACACACGCCCTCCGGCAAGCGGCACGCGCCCGTCAACGCAAAGGTCCGGCGGGACGCACCTAGCATCCCGCCGGACCGCCACTCGTCCAGGAGGCCGCCGCGACGAGCCCCTAGATCTTCGCAAGCTCCTCGGAGATGACGCGGCAGACGTCCTCAGCCTGAGGCATCACGCCGTACATCTCGAAGAAGCCGTGGTCGCAGCCGCGATAGCGAATCGCGGTGACGTCAACGCCCGCATCCTGCAGCCTCTTCGCGAATAGCTCGTCCTGATAGCGCAGGTAGTCATACTCGGAAGAGATGATGACCGTGCGGGGGAACGCGCTCACGTCCTCCGCGAACAGGGCAGACACCCTCGGGTCGAGCATCTCCTCCGCATTGCCGTTGGTATACATCACTGGCAGGTCGTCGTTGGCGTTGCGGATGCGATCCACCCTGCTCAGAGCCTCGGCCCTCTGGTCGTTCACGATCTCATAGAGGTCATAGGACCATTCCTCCGGAACAGGGCCGCCGTCGACGAGCGGATACAGCTCGGCCACGAGCTTGATCCTGTCCGCATGGGACCCGTCGAGGACGACGGCGTTGGTCAGGCTTCCGCCCGCGGAGTCGCCAGCCACGGCGACCCGCGTCGCGTCGACACCCAGCTCATCCGCATGCTCGACAAGCCAGTCGAGCGTCTTCACGCAGTCCTCAACGCCACCCGGGAACATCGTCTCGGGAGACAGGCGGTACTCCGGATAGATCGCGACGCAACCCGTGCGCTCCACGATGTCGCGCAGGCAGTTCTCGTACTGGCCGATGTTGCCCACCATGAACCCGCCGCCATGGATGAACACGAGCGCGGCAGACCCATCCTCGTGCCCCTCCGGCGTGAAGATGTGCAGCGGAATGCCCTTGTCGCCGAAGTTCATGACGACGGTCTTCTTGGCAACGTTCGCGCCCCTCACGACGTGGGTCTCCTTGTTGGGCGCGGAGCGCCACGCGATCACGTCCACCGGTCCGGCCGGCGCCGACCCCGCCGCAGGAGCCGCAGCGAGCTTCGCGTGCGCACGAGCATAGACGCGCGGATCGAGCACGTGCTCGCGGTCGTCACCCGGCACGGGCTTCAGCATCAGCCTCAGGCCGTTAGGCTCGACAACCTCCCTCGCGCCACTCTCAAGCACCTCAAGCTCGGAAGTGGGGTACTTCCTATCCTCGGCGCTCATGGCTAGCCGATCTTCAGCTCGTCGAGCCTGGCGTCGAGCTTGGCCATCTCGTCGGCGGAAAGCTCCCACTCGAACGTCTCGCAGTTCTGAATCGCGTGGGCGTCCGTGCGCACGCCCACGAGAGCGGTGCCCACGTACTCCTTCTGGGTGCTCCAGTTCACGGCAACCTGCGCCACGGGTTTGTCGTGGGCCTCGGCGATCTCGTCCATGACCTTGAGCAGCTCCTGGACGCGCGAGAACTTGGGCTCCCGGAAGTAGTCGTAGAAGCCACCGCGGACGTCGCCTTCCTCGAACTTCGTCAGCTCGCGGAACTTGCCCGACAGGATGCCCGCGCCAAGGGAACCATAGGTGAAGGAGTCGATGCCACGCTCGTAGCCCCACTTGATGAGGTCCTCGGAGGAGCGGTCAACCATAGAGTAGGGCGGCTGCTGGACGTCAATCTGAGCGACCTTCTCGCACTCCTCGATCATCTCGGTCGTGAAGTTGGAGACGCCGATGTGGCGAATCTTGCCCTGCTCCTTGAGGAGCTGGAGGGCGCACATCGTCTCGGAGAACGGAGTCTTAGCGTCGGGCCAGTGCACGAAGTAGAAGTCGATGTAGTCGGTGCGGAGGTTGCGCAGCGAGCTCTCGACCTCCCTCATGATGTTCTTGAACGAGGAGTCGCGGTCATAGCCGGCGGCGCTGGTGATCAGGCCAACCTTGGTCGAGAGCAGGTAGCTCTCTCTGTCGACGCCCCTGAGCGCGTTGCCGACGACCTTCTCGGACGTGCCGTTGCCATAGCACGGCGCGGTGTCGATGAGGTTGACGCCGTGATCGAGCATGGTGCGGATGGCGGACATGCTGGCGGCGTCATCGTTCTCACCAAAGGAGTCGCCGCCGATCGCCCAGGTGCCCACAGCGAGCTGGGAGACGTCGACATCGGAATTCTTGAGGTGCGTGTAGCGCATGTTCTCTCCTTCTAATGGGGCGGCACGCGTCGAATGTCCTCGATCGCGTGCCGCCGGGAATTGCCTTAAACAAGCTTCGAATGATCCGGAAGCCGCCCTACACGATGCCCACGAGGCCGAGGACGAGCGCGAGAACCATGACGCCAACCAGGATGATGTTGACGTTGACGTTCTTCTTGCGCAGGAGCCACAGGACGACGAGCGTGAGGACCAGGGGCACGAGGCCCTTGAAGATGGAATCGAGGTAGGTCTGGATCATGACCGGGTCAGAATCCTGAACCGGGATGGACAGGATCGTGTTGAACTTGACGTTCGCCGCGGTCATGGCGCCGATCATCACGAGGCCGATCGTGGAGGTGGCCTTGGTGATGAGCTTCATGAGGCCGCCCTCGTACATCTCGGAGATGAAGTTGGTGCCCATGTTGAAGCCGAGGTAGGTCAAGAAGTAACGGCAGAGGATCGACGGGATGTTGTAGATCAGCAGGAACATGATGGCGCCGAGGGGCGAGCCGCTCATGGCGAGGTTGATGCCAATGCCGGCGGCGATGACACGCAGGACGCCCCAGAAGATTGCGTCGCCGATACCGGACATCGGGCCCATGAGGGAGACCTTGATACCGTCGATGGACTCGGTATCGAAGTCATCGTGCTCGGAGTTCTCCCTCTCCATGGAGGCGACGAGGCCCATGGCGAACGTGCCGACGTTCTGGGTGATGTTGTACCAGGTCGTGTGACGCTTCATGGCGTCGGCGCGAGCCTCGGGGTCATCGGCGTAGTAGCGGTTAAGAGCGGGCTGGATGGAGTACAGCCAACCATCGGCACCAGCCTTGACGGAACCGCCGGCGCCGGAAGCGAACACGGTGAAGGAGCGCAGGAAAATGCTGTTGAGCATCTTCTTGTCTTCAGGGCTCACATTCTTGGTCAGGTTGCTCATGCGAAGAAATCCTCCTCGTCGCTGGTTACAGAGTCGTTGGAAACGGCCTGGGTGGCCAAGCCCTTCTTGGTGAGATCGAAAATCTCCTTGTCGCGGAGGGCGGAGGCAACCGCGATGATGACGCCGAGAACCGCGATGGCGATCATCGGGAGGCCGAGGTACTGGTAGAGCGTAAAGCCCAGGAAGAAGTAGATGCTGAGCTCGGTGCTCCACAGCATCTGGAGCAGGAGTGCCATACCAACGGCGGGCAGGAGGGCGCCCACGGCGTTGAGGCCGCTCATGACATTGGCCGGAATCTGGTTGACGATAGCGGCAACGGGCTCAGCGCCAAGGTAAACGCCGAGGAAGGCGATGAGTGCAAAGGCGGCGTACTTAACAAACCACAGAACGTAGTGCTGGAAAGCAAGGCCCTTCTCGTTACCCTCGGCGGCCATCTTGTCGAGGGTGCCAGCGAAGAACGCAAGGAACACGTTGTTCATGAAGATCGAGAGGAACGCGGTGACGACGCCCACGGGAACAGCCAGCGTGATGGCGGCGCCCTGATCGATGCCGGCGCCAACGGTGAAGGCGACGGCGAGGGCGGTCGCGGTAACGGGCTCGGCGGAGATAGCGCCACCGATGTTCACCGCGCCCATGAAGATCGCCTCAAGAGAGGCACCGATGATAACACCGGTCTTGACGTCGCCCATCAGGAGGCCTGCAACAAGGCCAACAACAAGAGGACGCTCGATCATGCACTGACCGAGAAGCCAGTTACCACCGTAGCAAATCAGCACGGTCAACCAGGCCATTAATGCAAACCCAATCATTTGACTTCCTTTCTTTCATTTCATTTGGCCGCCTGGCCAAATCCCCTTATTTCCCCGCCGCCTCGATCAGACTCTTGAGAGAAGTCTTGGAATTGGACGGGATAAGCTGATGGAAAACCGGAATACCCTGCTCGCAAAGCTCCTTCGCGGCCTCGAGCTCATCCGGGTTGAGCATGATCGTGGAGTTGAGGGCGACCTTGCTATCCGGATCGGACTTGTCGAAGCGGCCGACATTGGCAACGTTCACGCCCTCGATCTTGCCCGGTGCGCCTTTAACGAGCTCAAGCACGTCACGCACGCAGTTGGTGAGCGCGAAGATGCGCATGGAGTCCGCACGCGGATCGTTCGCGATGCGGCAAGCATCCGGAACATCCTTGACGAGGAGCTTCTGGCCCGCCGGCGTACCCATGGAAAGCGTCATGCGAAGGGCATCGCTCTCCACGGCGTGCTTGTTGGCGACGATGATCCTGGTGGTGTTGAGCTCCTTGGTCCACACCAGGGCGACCTGCCCGTGAATCAGACGGTCATCGACTCGAACCGGAACAATCATTGTTTCCTCTCCTTACTTATTAGTGCTCTCTAATCGAAGAAGTCTCCGTCGGACCCCTCGTTGTCCGCGGCCTTGCTCGGAGGCTCGACGACCTGCATCGTCGCCCTCGCCAGCTCGACGCTCTGCTTGATCGAATCTGCCGTGACCGGCTCAGCGCCGAGGAGCGCCTCGATCACGAGGCCGAGGTTCATACCGGTAACATGGACGATCCCGCGCTTCTCCGGCTCCATGAGGACGACCTTCTGGAAGACGGAGCCACCGTAGATGTCGGTGAAGATGATGGCCTCGTCCTCAGGGCCCACCGAGTCAATAAACGCCTGGATGCGAGGGGTGAAATCGGAGTCGTCCACGTAGCAGTCAACTGCTTCCACCATGTCCGCCATACCGGTCAGGATCTCGATCGAGCTCCTGATTCCGCTTGCGAGGTGACCGTGCGACGCGACAAGAACTTTCTTCATCGAGTCTCTCCTAAAGCGAATAGTGGTTGGGGTTCAGAAGCTGGATCTTGCTTGCGACGAACGCGCGCATGTCGGGGGCGGCGTCCATCAGGAGGCCAACGCCGTTGCCGTCGTTCTTGCCGGAGCTGATGTCCTTCTCGAAGGCGCGGTACATGGAGCGGAAGTACTCCGTGGCGATGTTGAACTTGCTCATGCCGAGGTTCACGGCCTCCTGGAGCTGCTCGTCGGGGATGTCGGAGCATCCGTGCATGACGAGGGGGACGCTGACGGCCTCCCTGCAGGCCTTGATGCGCTCCATGTCGAGGTTCGGGACCTTGACGTAGGGGCCGTGGGCGTTGCCGACGGCGATGGCGAGCGAGCCGCAACCGGTGCCCTCGACGAACTCCTCGGCGAGGTTCGGGTCGGTATAGTGGTCGCTGTTCACGAAGTCGTTGGCGTCGGAGCCGTTGCCGACGTGGCCGAGCTCGGCCTCGATGTCAACGTCGAAGATCTTGGCGACCTGGACGACGTCCTTCGTGAGCTGGAAGTTCTCCTCATAGGGAAGCGAGGAGCCGTCGACCATGACGGAGGGGAAACCGGCCTTGACGCCCTTGACGGCGATCTCGTAACCAGCGGAGTGATCCTGGTGGACGGCGACGGGCACGCTCGCGCGCTCGGCGTAATAGCGGGCGGCGAAGGCGATGATGTCGAGGGCACAGTGGTCCTCGAAGCCGGGCCAGTACTGGATGATGATAGGCATGTGCTCATCCTCGGCGGCCTGGATCGCATAACGGATGGTCTCCGTGTTGATGACGTTGATCGCGGGCACGCCATAGTGGTGCTCGGTCGCATGTTGAAGAAGCTCGTTGACCTTGATGAGAGACATCTTTGTCTTCCTTTCACTTGGATAACCATTGGATTGGACAGTTCTCAGCTCGTCAGCTGGTTGAACACGAAGAGAAGCGCGAAGCAGGCAGGCGCTTGCAAAACGCGGTGGAGCCTATGCGGCCGACTGGCCCTCAGGCTGTGGCGCTGCGCTTCGACGCCACAGTACGTACGCCACAAAAGCAACGACCGCAGCAATCGTTGAAGCGAGGGCGAAGGCAAGAAAACCCGCGTGCGTGCCGAGCGCGTCGCACGCCCAACCGCCAAACAGGTTCGCAACCACGACGGACAGACCGCTCTGAACCATCGCGAAGGCGCTCTGACCTCGAGCGCGACAATCCTCGTAAGTGTGGTTGGCAATGTAGGTAACGCAGGAGTAGTAGACGGTCATGTAACTCACGCTCTGCAGCAGCTGGCCGCAGATCATGACCGGGACGATGCCGGTGCCCACGAGCACGAGCCTGAGCGCCGCCATGAAGCAGGAAAAGATCAGGAGGTTCATCTCGCCGAAGCGCCTGACCAGCTTGGAGGAAACGAGCAGGATGGGGATCTCGCTCGCAGCGGAGACCGCACTCAGGACGCCCACGAGGTTCTGACCCTCGCCAAGCTCGACCGCGTAGCGGCCCAAGAACGCCCCGATGAAGCCAATCGCGGCCGAACTGATGAAGGCGAAGACCAAGACGAAGGCGATCTCATTGCTGGTAAACAGCGAGAGGAGGCCCTTTCCGTGGGAGACCTTGGGATCGTCCGCGGCATTGGCGCGAATTCCCGCCTCGGGGAGGCGCCACATGTGAGCCGCGAAGACCACCAGCGCGGCAGAGACCACCGCGAACTGGATTTGAGGAGCCATGTCGAGCAGCCGACCGACGATCAGGACGACGATGGCATAGCCGATAGTGCCACCCATGCGAATGCGAGAAAAGTCCAGGCCAGAGCGATCCGCGAGCTCGATGACGAGGGAGTCGCTCAGGGGCAGGAGCCCCGAGAAAAACGCCGAGAACGCAAAGGTTACGAGAAGGACCGGAACGAACGTCGACGCCAGGTAATACAGCGGAGCGAGTACCGCCGCCGCAAGGCAGAGGATCACGATGACCGCGCGGCGGCGCCCGAGCTTGTCGGCGATCGTCGACCAGAGCGGCTGGATGGCGAGCGCACACACCGGGGTCGCCGCGAGGAGGATGCCGGTCTGGGCTGCGCTGAGGCCGAGGCTCGTGTAGTGAGCGGAGAGGAACGGCGAGTACACGCCCGCGCAGACCCAGTAGAGGACGTTCGCGAAGAACAGCGAAGTCATGCTTGCGTTTGTCCTGGCGTTGTGCATCGTGCTTCTCCCTTCTTGCTCGCCGGGTGCCTGTCTGGGCTTCGAAGTGATTCGCCATCTAGCGTGAAACAAAGTTGTGAGGCGTTGGAACAGTGTTCTGTTGTTTCATCGTTTTCGTGCCGTTGTTTCACGGCTCATAAGATAGCAGCTCAAGATGAGATTGCGCCGGGGAAGCACCGATTTACCGTGAACGGTAGGAAATCAGCGGTGAAACGCTATTTCACCTCTTATGAAACATTTTGCTTTATTTTCACCGCTCTTGACCTAAGATACGAAGCAAACTAGGGCCAAGGAGTAACCATGGATAAGACAGGGGATGTGCTCAGCCACATCTGCGCGGTCATGAACAGCCTATCCCCCTCGGAGAAGGCAATCGCAACGTATGTGCTCGACCACCCGTCGGACGTCGCAACGATGACCGTCCGCGAACTCGCCGCAGGAACCGGTACGTCACCGGCGTCTGTTTCGAGGTTCGCAAGGACGCTTGACTACCGAACCTATTCGGACATGCGTCTGGCGCTCGGCATATCCATCAGCAGGGCCTCCGGCGAGGAAAAGGCCACGGGCGGCAAGGTTACTCTGGACGACGTCGAGGGCTCCATTAAGTACGTCCTGTCTCACAAGGTCAAGGAGCTCTCCCAAACCGCCTCGCTCATTGACTCCGATGACTTTTCGGCAGTCGTCAATCTGCTCCACAACGCCAACCTCGTCCTGATTGCGGGCGTCGGCAACTCGATTAGCATGGGCGTAAACGCGGCGTTCAAGCTCTCACAGGTTGGAGTCAGGGCGTTTTGCCCCAGTACCACCGATGCCATGGTCTCCGCCGCAACCAACCTCAAGGAGAATGACATCCTGCTCGTCATTTCGACGTCCGGATACTCGAAGCGCCTCGTCAACATATTCGACTCTGCCGAGGATTCGAACACCCCCATCATCATGATCACAGACAACCCAGATACGCCGCTCGCGAAGCGTGCCACGTATATCATCCGAGCCATCTCGCGAGATCAGGCCATCACCGGAACCGAGGTCGCCTTCTCGCACAGCTCGATCAACTTCGTCATCGAGCTGCTGTTCCTCTTCCTGACCTCTTGCTGGGATGACCCGGTAGAGTTTAACAGGATCATCTCGAAGAATCTCTTGGGAGACAGGCAATACAGCTAGGACGACGCACATCGGCGCACCGACGCCCAGACCGAAACGGGAGGACCCCTTGATAAAGCTCATCCTCGCAGACATGGACGGGACCCTGCTGCCGTTTGGCTCAAGGGTCGTATCGGAGCGCACGCACAGCGCGATTCTTTCGGCGCTTGATGCGGGCATCGCGTTCGGCCCCGCAAGCGGCCGCGACTACGCCGACCTGGCCGATGCCTTTGACGGCGACGCGCGCTGTTTCTCGACCGGCATCATGGCCAACGGAAAGAAGGTCTTCTCCAGCGGCGAACTCGTGTTCAAAAAGACGCTCTCGACGGAGGCCCTCGTCAAGCTCGATAGCGCCGTACGCCCCTACGCGGGGACGTCACTCTGGCTAGTCGCCGATGTCGATGAGACAGGCAAACGCTGCGAGCAGTTCCTCTGCGCCGTCGAGCCTGGCGACGAATTCGCCCTGGAAATCGTTAAGGACTCCGGAAGAGACATGGCGCTCGGAGACGTGCCCACGAACCGTGACGTCATCACCGCCGGCATCTTCGTCAACGTCAGCTCCGCCCCGACGGAAGTCGTTCGGAGTCGATGCAAGGAAGCCTGCCCAGAACTTGATTTCCCCTCGCCCGTCCCATTCTTCCTCGATGTTGTTCCGGCTGGCTGGAGCAAGGTAAACGGACTCGACGCGCTTCTCGGCAGCCTTGGGGTCACGCTGGACGAGGTCGCTTTTATCGGAGACTCGGAAAACGACGTGACGCTCCTCGAAAAGGTGCCGAACTCCTACGCAGTCGCGGGCGCGATGCCAGAGGCGAAGGCCGCGGCCCATCACCTGATCGGGAACGCAGCCGAGGACTCCGTCGCGAAGCTCATCGAACAGATTGTCCAGCAGCGAGGCTAGGGTTCCGCCAGCGTGGCATGCGCCGCGTGCCTCGTCATCCGTTCGTGGCGCGCTACCTCGTGACGATCCAGAGCGTGGCCATCGTCGCGACGCCGATGCCTACGATGAGCGCGGCCCACAGGACGCGGACCACGGGGTTCATGTCGCCCGTCACCACCATGTCGTTCGCGTGCTAGAACCAGCTCTCGTTTCCCTTGCGCATGATGCCCTCCCTTAGCCTCGATTACGCCATCTATGGCCGAGCAATCGCAGGTCACGTGCCATAGATTTGCCCTACGCCCAGCTTTCAGTTCTGTAAGGCGGCGGGAGCCTGTGCGAGGCCCCGAGTCCTGAGGCCGTTGCAATGAAAATGGGAATCAAGGGGCACGCATCAATCATATGGGTTCCTTTCGAGGGCGATGGCAAACGAAGCATCCATCATATAATGGAGCGACGCAACCAGAGAGGTCACCCATGGAATTTTATGCAAGCTGCCCCGAGGGCTTTGAGTCCGCACTCGCCGACGAGCTAAAACGGCTCGGGCTTTCGCATGTCCGCCGCCTCAAGGGCCGCGCCACGTTTGAGGGCGAGCTCGAGCAAGGCTACCGCGCCTGCCTGTGGTCGCGCCTGGCCAGCCGCGTGTTTGTGGTGCTCGGACGCTTTGAGGCACAGGATGCCGACGAGCTGTACGATGCCGTTTACGACATTGCCTGGGAAAACATCGTCCGCCCCGGCGCCACCATTGCCATCACTGCCCGTGGTGTGACCGAGCAGCTGCGCAACACGCGCTTCTCTGCCCTGCGCGCCAAGGACGCATTGTGCGACCGCCTGGCCGAGACCACGGGCCGTCGCGCCGATGTCGATGCTGCCGACCCCGATGTCCACCTGCTGCTTTCGCTACGCCAGCGCCGTGCGAGCATAAGCCTGGACCTTTCGGGCGACCCGCTGTTCAAGCGCCTGCCGCCCGCCGCGACTCGAGCCGGCGAGGGCGCGCACGTGCTGCGCCCCGACTACGCCGCCCTGGTGTTGGCGCAGGTCGGCTGGACCGCGCTGTGCGAGCGCGAGCTGACGGCCGACGATTACGAGAACGAAGCCCTGCCCACGCTGGTCGACGCCTCGTGCGCCGGCGGCGGTCTGCTGTTGGAGGCCGTGAACATTCTGACCGACCGCGCCCCGAGCGCCGCACGCGAGCGCTGGGGCTTTGAGGGCTGGCAGCTGCACGATGCCGCCCTATGGGAGCAACTGGTTGCCGAGGCACGCGAGCGCGAGACGGCAGCGCGCGAGCGCCAGGCGCGCATCGTTGCCGTAGACATCGACCCCGCCGCCCGCAAAACCGCCGAGCGCATGGTTACGTGTGCCGGCTACAAGCGCTTTGTCGACTTTTGCGCCGCCAAGTCCGCCACCGTACTGGACCACGCGGGCGCTGCCGCCGGCGCCGCCGTGGTCGCGGATACGACCGAGACACCGCTTTCGCTCATGCACGACGCCATGACGCTGGTCGGCGAGCTGCGCCGCGCGCCCGAGCTTGCCGCCGCGCCGGTCGCCGCCCTCACCCGCGACGGCCTTATGGCCCGCGCACTCCATGCCGAGCCCGCGCACTCCATCGCCGTCATGCCCAACAACGAAGAGGCGACTGTTGAGGTTTGGCCCTCGCTCGACCACGCCGCCGCGGCATTCGAAGCTGCGACCAGCGCGGATGCCGCAGACGAGGCTGCAGATGTCGACAATGCCAATGATAAAGGCAGCACCGCCCCCGCCATGCCCGAGCCCGCCGCCACGCTCGACCTGGGCGACGGCAAGCCGCTGCCCGTGCTCATCCCCGAATCCGAGCAGTTCGCCAACCGCCTGCGCAAGAACGCCCGTCTGCGCCGCAAGTGGGCCAAGCGCGAGGGCGTGAGCTGCTACCGCGTCTACGATGCCGACCTGCCCGACTACTCCGCCGCCATCGACCTGTACGAGGGTTGCCCACAGACTCCGGGCCGCTGGCTCGTCATCGCCGAGTACGCCGCACCCAAGACCATCGATCCGGCACTGGCCCAGGCCCGCATGCTCGACATCTTGGCCATCGCGCCGCGCATCCTGGATGTCCCAGCCGAGCATGTGCATGCCAAGGCCCGCATGCGTTCGCGCGGCGGCTCGCAGTACGGCAAGCAGGGCGCCGGCAAGGGCGGCTCGGGCGAGCGCGCCAACATCGCGCGCCGTCGCCTGCCGCTCATCGAGGAAGGCGGTCTTACCTTTGCCGTCAACTTTGACGACTACCTGGACGTGGGCATCTTCTTGGACCACCGCGTCACGCGCGATCTGGTGCGCGAGCACGCCAAGCAGGCACGCCGCTTCCTCAACCTGTTCGCCTATACCGGCACCGCCACCTGCTATGCGGCAGACGGCGGCGTCGAGGAAACCGTGACGGTCGACCTTTCCAACACCTACCTGGACTGGGCCGAGCGCAATATGCGTCAGAACGGCTTTGTGGGCCCGCAGCATCACTTTGTGCGCGACGACGTGCTCGCCTGGATTCGCGACCAGCGCCAGACGCGCAACCGCTGGGACCTGATCTTTGTCGACCCGCCCACGTTTTCGAACTCGTCCAAGATGGGCCGCCGCACCTGGGATGTTCAGCGCGACCATGTTGAGCTTTTGGCCGGCGTGTCGCGCCTGCTCGCACAGGGCGGTCATGCCATCTTTAGCTGCAATCTGCGCGGCTTCCGCCCCGAAACGCGCAAGCTCTCGCGCGCGGGCGTCGTGCTACAGGACATTACGGCGCAGACCATCCCCGAGGACTTCGCACGCAACCAGAAGGTGCACCATTGCTATATCGTGCGCCGTCTGCCCATCGAGGACGCCATGGCCGAGGTCGGCTTTAGCGCCGAGGAGATTGCCGAGCGGACCGAGGAGCTGCGCAACCCCGAGGCCCGCAAGCCCCGCGCAGCAGCGCCCGCGCACGCGCAGGCCGGCGACCGCGGACCACACGGCGACGGCAAACCCGCCGGTACAGGTAAGCCCAAAAAGAAGAAGTTCTACGCCAACAAGCCCAAGGGCAAATAACAAAGTTGCGGTGGAATACGGACTGTTTTGCCTGGAATGAGGCAAAGTTAGACCGTATTTCACCGCAACTCATATTGGGATGGTGGTTGGCGATCTAACCTTGGGTGACCAATCGGTAGCCAATGCCCACGTGGGTTTGGATGTAGCGCGGATGCGCGGGGTCGGACTCGATCTTCTTGCGCAACGTGCCCATAAAGACGCGCAGGCTCGCCAGGTCGCTCTTAGTTGCCGTGCCCCAAATCTCGTGCAGGATAAACTGATGCGTCAGCACCTTGTCGGCGTTATGCGCCAGCAGGCACAGGAGCTTGTACTCGATCGGCGTCAGATGCAGCTCCTCGCCATCCATCGTGGCGATACCGGCATCAAAATCGATATGCAGCTCACCGGCATCGAACGAGCCCTCGGACGCACCCATGCCAATCTGCGCATACGAAAGGCGTCTGAGCGTTGTGCGAATGCGCGCGAGCAACTCCTCGACCGAAAACGGCTTGGTCAGGTAGTCGTCGGCGCCGGCATCGAGCGCGCGAATCTTGTCCGCATCCTCACTGCGCGCCGAGACCACGATGATCGACATGCCCGACCATGCGCGCACCGACTCCACCACCTTGACGCCGTCCATATCGGGCAGGCCCAGATCGAGCAGCACAATGCTCGGTGCCTGCGATGAGGCGGCGGCGATGGCGGCATGGGCGGTCTCCACGGCCATATGGCGCAAGCCGTGCGCCTCGAGTGCGGCAACGATTAAGTTGCGAACGGCGGGGTCGTCCTCAACGACCAAGATGAGCGGTTTTACGGCAGAGTTCGGCACGGCGCTACTCCTTATCAAACGAAACGTCAGCGACGGGAAGCTCAATCGTAAAGACCGAGCCGTGCGGATCCGCCGCGGCAACCTCTATGCTACCGCCATGCGCCAACGCAATGGAGCGGCAGAGCGAAAGACCCAGACCCACGCTGCGATGGCTGTCGGCAAGACCGTGGTTGGCGGTGTAGAACGACTCAAAGATCCGCTCGCGGTCCTCGGGCGCAATGCCCGGGCCGTCATCGGCCACCGAGCACGCCACGCGCCCATCGTCGACGCCAATCGAAATCACGATATGCGAGCCTGCGGGCGTATAGGTGGTTGCGTTGTTCACCAGATTGACCACCAGCTGCACCATCAGACGCGCATCGACGTTGACGAGCGCCGGCTCGTCGCACGCCACCACCTTAAGGTCGTGCTCGCGCACGGCAGGGTTCACGTGGCGCAATGCCTCCTCGACGATATCGTCCATGAGCTCGAGCGTGGTCGACAGGCGCATGCCGCCACCCTCGAGCTTGGTGATAGCGAGCAGATTCTCGACAGTGGCGTTGAGCCATTGCGCATCCGAGCGAATGGACAGGAGCAGGCCGCGGCGCGTCTGGGCGTCGAGCACGGCGGTGCCGGTCGAGCCCTGGTCGAGCAGCACGTCGGCATTACCCGAAATACTGGTGAGCGGCGTGCGCAGGTCGTGCGAGATGGAGCGCAGCAGGTTGGCGCGCAGCTGCTCGTTTTTGGCGAGCACCGCCGCCTCCTCACGGGCCTCCATGGCACGAGCGCGATCGAGTGCCAGCTCGCCTTCGCTCACGATGGCATCGGCAAGTGTCCGTTCCTCGTGTGTTAGCACATCGGGCTCGGCAACGATAGCCAGCACGCCCACCACCGAGGCGGGGTCGCCCGAGCGCACGAAGCCGTCGCCTGTGCGAACCGTCAGGTAGATGCCATAAAACGCCGAACCGCCATAGGTGGCGTCGAGCGGCGTTCCCACGTAGGCGGACGCCGAGAGCCTCGGCGGCATCTGCGGCGCCAGCTCGTGCACCGGGGCGGCATCGCCCACGGCCGTGTACGTCGCACGCGGCAGCAGGTCATCGCCCTCGGCGTCGGCGCTGTACCACACAACCGGACAGCCCGAAAGACGCGCCAGCTGCGTGGCCATGGCGTGAACGATCTGATGCTGATCGGCGCACCGCTGCAGCATGCGGTTGGTCTCGAGCACCATCTGCGTGCGGCGGTCGCTGGCGGCAGCCTGTGCCAAGGCGCGGCGCAGGGCCAACGCAATCGAGCTCGACACAAGCGAGACCACGAACATGATGAAGAACATGCCGGGATAGCCGCGGTCGATAAGCGACAGCGAGTAGCGCGGATCGACAAACAAGAAGTTGTAGAGCGCCACGGCGGCAGCCGAGCTCAGCAAGCAATACAGGCGACTCCAGGTAAAAAATGCGCACAGCTGAACGGCGAACACATAGACGATCATGATGCTCGGCGCGAGACCCGGATGGTCGAGCAGCGCGCCCACAATCGTCGCCGCGACCAGCAGCCCCACCGATACGCAGGCGTCATACAGAGGAGTGCGGCGCGTCAGCGTTGTGCGCCGCCACCAAAAGCTATCGGCAATATCGCAGTCCGTACGGACGTCCATCAGCGCCCCGCCCCTCTCTCAAAAACAAAAACCACCACAAAGGGGACACCTTTGTGGTGGTGGCCTCCTTGTGGTGGTTTCAAGTGTATAGCCTTTGCAGCCTGCAGTCGTTAAACAAACAGCAGACGTCGACTACGGGCGCTCGTTGGGGGCAAGGCGCTGCATCTTGCTCACGGCCTTAAACTTGGTGAACAGCGGCACGTACTCAAAGCTCACGTTGGAGTTCTCCAGGCCGTACCAGCGCGCGGGCGTGCCGGCGGCGCGGCGGATGATGTACTTGAGCGTGATGGCCGTGCGCTCGCTCGGCTCCACGTCGCTTTCGGGCGCCAGCAGCTTGCGGATCATGACGAACTTGAACGTGCCAATGTTGCCCGGATCCTTATAGACCGAGTAGTCGTGCGTCTGCGACGGCAGCTCGCCGCTGGCAGCCAGGTCCTGAACAACTTGGCGCAAGTAGGCATTGACGCGTTGGTTAATCTTGTAGCCCAGGTACAGATGCACGCGGAACACGTAGTCGGTGCCGAACGTCTCGACCGAATAGGCAAAGGTATGCGGCTCGTCCATGGTCTCGACGTTCACGAACCACCAGGCGCGAGCGCGCTTGGGATGCTTGTCCAAGATCGAGTAGACGATATCACGGTCGATGTAGTCGGTATGGGTGTCCTTGGTCAGGTACACGATGTTGTCGCTCATGCGCTCGTAACGGTCGTCGTCGCGCAGGCGCTTGAGCTGCGGCAGATAGCTGCGCAGCGGCAGCAGCGTAAACTGGCGCTGTTCGACCGCCGTGCCGTTGTACCAGCACACCATAATGCCCATGATGAGTGCAGCCATGAGGATGGTGAAGTAGCCGCCGTGGAAGAACTTGGTGAGTGAGCTCACGAAGAAGAAGCCTTCGAGCAAAAGGAAGAAGGCCGCGAAGATCCACGGAGCAACCTTGAGCTTGCGCTCCTCGTGCAGGTAGAAGAAGAGCAGCAGCGTGGTGCACATCATGGTGAGCGTAATGGCAAGGCCGTAGGCGGCTTCCATATGCGCCGAGTTCTGGAACAGCAGCACCACGATGACGCAGCCCACGAGCATAACGTTGTTGACCATGGGGATGTAGAGCTGGCCTTTGGTCTCGGCCGGATAGAAGACCTGCATGTGCGGCATGAGGTCCAGGCGGCTGGCCTCGGACACCAGCGAGAATGCGCCGGTGATGAGCGCCTGCGAGGCAATGATGGCCGCGACGGTGGAAAGGCCGACGGCAAAGGGGCGCAGACCCGGGGCGAGCATCTGGTAGAAGGGGTTGAGGTCGGCGATACCCATGAGCTCCGGGTTGCCGGCGTTGTTGATAAGCCACGCGCCCTGGCCCATGTAGGACAGCAGCAGGCAGCACTTAACGAACGGCCAGGTGGCATAGATGTTGCCGCGGCCCACATGGCCCATGTCGGAATAGAGCGCCTCGGCACCGGTGGTAGCGAGGAAGCAGCTGCCCAAAATCATGATGCCCGCATGGTTGTTGGGGCTCAGCAGAAAAGCGATGCCCCGCAACGGGTTGAGGCACAGCAGCACCGCGGGATACTGGCAGACAAAGTACAGGCCCGTGCCGCCCAGGAACAAAAACCACAGCGTCATGATGGGACCGAAGGCGTGACCGATCTTGGCCGTGCCGATGCGCTGCACCAAGAAGAGCGCGATGATGATGGCAAGCGTGATGGCGACGACACGACCCTGGTCGTCACCGAGCACGGCATGGACCGCCGGGATGGTGCGCAGGCCCTCGATGGCCGTGGTAACGGTAACAGCCGGCGTCAGGATGCCGTCGGCGAGCAGCGCGGCGCCACCCAGCATGGCGGGGATGATAAGCCACTTGCCGCAACGCTTGACCAGGCTGTACAGGGCAAAGATACCGCCCTCGCCGTGGTTATCGGCGCGCAGCGAGATCAGCACGTACTTGACGGTCGTCAGCAGCGTGACCGTCCACACGACAAGGGAGAGCGCGCCGAGCACGAACTCCTGCGTGACGCTTCCGATGCCGCCGTTGCCGGCGACGAGCGCCTTAGTTACATACATGGGGCTGGTGCCGATATCGCCATACACCACGCCCAGCGTGACGAGCATCGCCGAGATGCTCACAGGAATCGCAGCGTGCGAGGCTACTTCCTTTGCCTTTTGTTCCATAAGCCGGTTTCCTCCCAATTTTAACGTTCGACGGGATTATATGTAATCAGCCCATATTTTAATGGCACCGTTTTCCCAGCTAGATAAACATTTATGCGGCCTTTAGGCCACCGCGGCGATATGGAATGTGACAAAGGGACGCCCCCTTTGTCACATTCGTCATTTTCCGAGCCAGTTTTTGAACCACCACTCCATAGAGCGGCTCATCTCGGCCATAAAGGGGCTCGTGTGCTTACGGGTGTAGATGTCGATGACGCGCTCGCCCACCTCGCGGGCGTGCGGGCGAAACATCGCATCCATCTCGGCCACCTGCGCATCCATCGTCGCGGCGTCGGCGCGACAATAACGCTCCTCGTGCACCAGGTTCACCACGGGATGCGCGATTGCCGGGCGCTCCTTACGGGGCGTGCCGATGATGAGCATCGACAGCGGCATGGTATAGGCAGGCAAGTCCAGCAGTGCGGCAACTTCCTCGGCGTTCTCGACGATATCACCGATGTAGCAGCTCCCCAGCCCCAGGGCCTCGGCGGCAACCACGGCGTTTTGAGCGGCGATCACGGCATCCTGCGCCGCGATGGCAAAGTCGCCCAAACCCGGCGCGGGGCGGGGCGCCTTGCCCGTGCGCTCGACAAACTCGGGCTCAAAGCAGCCCACGTGCTCAAACAGATCGATCCACTTGGCATAATCGACCACAAATACGAGCGCCCAGGGCGCCTTGGCGATCATGGGCTGGTGATCGCACAGGTCGGCCAGACGGTCCAGCGTAGCCTGCTCGCGAATGCTCACGATGGAATACATCATCATGGCGCCCGCCGACGGCGCGCGACTCGCCGCATGCAAGATCGCCGCCCGCTGCTCGTCGGTCACCGCCACGGGACGGCCGTCGTCATCACGCGCGAAGGCACGCGTGGAGGAACGGTGCTCCAACGTGTCCAGCACCGCATTGCCCGTCGTCTCGACCGGATAGCCACACGTATCCACAGCCTTGGTGCAAACCTGCTCGTTCATCGCCTCATCCTCGCCATTTCTTTAAGAAGCCTTTACGTTTCCGTGTAATTCCCGTCCATTATCGCGCAGGTCGCCACTACATTGCGCCACACCGCCACACGTGCGCGTTAATATGGCTGGTTGTTGTACGCAGTCCGCAAATGCAGCGCATATTTAAGTAACAATCGGGTAAACCCCCGCTTTCGTAGGTTTTAAGTTTGTGAGGAGTCTCAGCATGTTCGCTGCCGCCATCTCGCTCGTCGGTCTTGCGGCGACCGTCTACCTTGTCTTGCGCGAGGCCAAGGCCATTCGCGCTCAGTCGGGCACCGTTGCCAAAAGCGCTCTTGGGTGGAGCGTCGTCTTCGGCCTGTTCCAGGTCTTTTTGACTATTTGGGGCGCCGTGGGCCTCGTCGCTCAAAACGAGCCGCTCGCCTTTGTGATGCTCATCCTGACCAATGCCATCCTCACCGGCTGCGCTTGGGCCAGCATCGCCCGCGACCGCATCGCCCCGCGCGTCTTTGCGTTCGCCGCGCCCGACGCCCCCGCCCCCACCGGCAAGCTCGCCCGCCTGCGCGGCGCCTTTGTGGGCAAACCGCTCGTCGCCGCCGTCTTGTGCCTGCTGCTCGCCGGCGTCTTTGCGCTGCTGGGAATGGAAGTCTCGTCCAACCACGACTTTACCTGGGTCTACCCCCTGTGCATCCTGCTCGAGTGGGCCATCATCACCGTGCTCATGACCGGCTTGTTCTTCCTATTCCAGCGCCACGGCGCAGCTCCCGCGGTCCTGGCCTTTGCCCTCTTTGTCCTGGGCATTGCCGAGTTCTTCGTCATCACGTTTAAATCCATGCCGATCCAGCCGGGCGACCTTTCGGCCATCTCCACCGCCGCCGCGGTCGCCGGCAACGGCTACACCTTCTCGATCTCGCTGTTCTGCGTGCTGTCCATGGGCTTTACCGCCATCGCCATGCTGCTGTGCGAGTACGCCGGCCTGGTGGAACCGCACCGTCAGAAGGGTGCCGCCAACGCCAAGCGCATGCTGCTCACCAACCTGCTCGTAGCGGTGCTGTGCCTGGGCGGCGTGACCGCGCATGTCACGCTCATCGACTACTACAACACCCTCGGCATCACCGTCTACACCTGGCGCCCACTCGAGAGCTACTGGCGCGAGGGCTATCTGCCTGCCTTTATTAGTGCAGCGCAGTCCATCAAGCCGCCCAAACCCGCCGACTATTCTGTCGATGACGCCAAGGCCACGCTCAAAAAATACGCCAAGGCCTACGACAAGTCCGACGCCGCCAAGAGCGACGAGCGCACCGCCGCAAAGGAGCAGTTCGACAGCGAGAAGCCCACGGTTATCGCCATCATGAACGAGACCTTCTCGGACCTGTCCATCTACCAGGACATGCGCGCCGGCTACGAGGGCCCGCAGTACTTTAAGAACCTGTCCAACTGCCTTAGCCGCGGCAAGCTCTACGTGAGTGCCTACGGCGGCGGCACCGCCAATACCGAGTTTGAGTTTATGACCGGCAACTCCATGGCCAACCTGGGCTCGGGCGTGTACCCCTATACCATCTACAACATGGAGACGACCGGGAACCTGGCAGAGCAGTTCAAATCGCTCGGCTATTCCACCACGGCCATGCACCCCAACCACGCAACCAACTGGAACCGCGAGAACGTCTACAAGGACTTTGGCTTTGACCAGTTCCTGTCCATCAACGACTTCCAGGGAGCCGACACCCTGCGCGGCATGGTGACCGACCAGGCTACCTACGACAAGATTCTTGAGCTGCTCGACCAGAACGCCGATCCGCAGTTCATCTTCGACGTGACCATGCAGAACCACTCGGGCTACGATACGGGTCTGCTGCCAGTCGACAAGCAGATGCACCTCAACATCGACACGACCGATCTGGATGCCAAGACCATCGAGGACGGCACACTGTCCGATGTCGACGAGTACGTCTCGTGCATTGAGCAGTCCGACCAGGCGCTGCGTTACTTCCTCAACGCTCTGAGCAAACTCGATCGCAAGGTGGTCGTGGTGTTCTGGGGCGACCACCAGCCGTTCTTCCCGTCCAAGTTCAACGACAAGTGGTTTACCGGCGAGGACGACGCCACGCACCAGGAGCGCTTGTGGCAGACCGATTACATCATCTGGGCCAACTACGACGTTGCCGGTTGCAACCAGACGAGTGAGGTCGACGACCTGTCCACCAACTACCTGTCTACCCAGCTGATGCAGCTGATCGGCGCACCGCTGACCGACTACCAGAAAGCGCACATGACGCTGCGCGAGTCGCTGCCCGCCATCAACTCGGTCGGCTACGAGGACGCCAGCCTGCGCTGGGCGCTCTCCTCCAACGTCACCGGTGACGACGCCGCCGCAGCAGCCGCCACCAAGGCGCGCGAGGATTACGCCAAGATGCAATACTACGAGATGTTCCGCGACGGCAAGAACGTGTACACCGAGCACTTCCAGACCGAGGCCAACGAGACCGACCCCAACCTGGCACCGGGTACGACCAAGATCAAGTAACGGGTCGCTCATAACAGAAACGTCTGTCCGGGCGGAGGCATATAAGGTTCCCTGCTCGGACAGTCCTGCGCAAGACGGGGGCCACATTAAGTGGCCCCCTTTGCGTGCGGAACTCGCGATGAACCTTATTTGCCTCCGCCCGGACAGACGCCTTGTTGTTGGAGCGCGGCTTGTCATCGGGGTGATGGAAAATGTCGCCCTAAACGCTTGCAGCGGTTGCGTCCACAAGTGTCAAGAAAAAAGCCTCGAGAACTTCGAGGCTTTCACATTTGTATTGTTTTGCACGAAGGACCGCGAACGGCGAAGCTACTCGCCCAACACGGCCTTCTTGGCCGCCGCCGCCATGTTGTCCAGGTCTTCCTTGGTGGGATGGTCCTTCGCGGCAACCCAGTTGTCGAGCAGCATCTTAAATCGGGCGTTGTCGGGATCTTGCTCGAGCATGGCCTCGTAGCGCTGCTTAACCGCGGGACCCATCTTGCCCTGGCACATCGCCCAGCCCGCAAGCTCGGCATCCTCGGCCAGATTGGAAGTTACGCGGTCGACAATCTGCTGGTAATAGCTCTGGTCGGCCCCAAAGCCGCAGGTGCCAAATAGGAACACGCGCTTGCCGTGCAAGGCGGAGAGCAACGCCGCGACCGAAGGCGTGCACGCGCCCTTGTCGCACCAAAAACCGACGAGCACCGTGTCGGCCGCGCAGGCGCCCTGCGCCTCGAGCGCAACCTGATCTGCATCCGCATCGTCGCTCAACGCCGCGGCATGGACAAACTCAACGCCCGCAGCCTGCAGAGCGCGCTTGATCGCGCCCGAAACCATTCTGGTATTACCGCTCTTGCTGTTAACCACCAAAGCGCACGTCATAGTCACGTTGCCTCGTTTCCCCCAAAACTAAAGCCACTAATGCAATTTATTAAAAGCATATCTTAGTACTATCGACGCAGATGTAAACCATCTGCCGCTAATCGGCAGCCCCTACTGGGCCCTACTGGGCAAACTGGCTACGATAAAGCTCGGCATAGAAGCCGTCTGCCGCCAGCAGCTCGTCGTGCGTGCCGCGCTCGATAATTTCGCCATCGCGCATGACCAAAATGCAATCGGCGTTGCGGATCGTCGACAGGCGGTGCGCCACGACAAAGCTCGTGCGGCCAGCCATGAGCTCGTCGAATGCCGCCTGCACCTGCAGCTCGGTACGCGTATCGATGCTCGACGTTGCCTCGTCCAGCAGCAAAATCGCCGGATCGGTGAGCATGACGCGCGCGATGCACAGCAGCTGTTTTTGACCTTGGCTAAACGTGCCGCCGTCCTCGCCGATCACCGTATCGTAGCCGCCTGGCAGCTGCACGATAAACTTGTGCGCGTGCGCGCGCTTGGCGGCCTCGACAATCTGCTCGCGCGTGGCATCTGGGCAACCGTAAGCGATGTTTTCCGCCACCGTGCCCTCGAACAGCCAAGTGTCCTGCAGCACCATGCCAAAGGCGCGGCGCAGGCTTGCACGCGTGTAATCACGCGAAGACCGGCCATCGACCATGATGCGTCCGGCATCGATATCGTAAAACCGCAGCAGCAAGTTGATGAGCGTCGTCTTGCCGCAGCCCGTGGGGCCGACCAGGGCAAAGCGCATGCCGGGTTTGGCCTCAATACAGATATCCTGCAGCAGCTTGCGGTCGGGCACGTAGCTAAAGTCCACATGTTCAAAGGCGACCTCGCCCTTCGGGGCGGCAAGCTCCGCGGCATCCGTCGCATCGGGCTCCTGCTCGCGCGCATCGAGCAGCGCGAACATGCGGCGCGCCGAGGCGTACGCGGTCTGGATCTGCGTAATGACGTTGGTGACCTCGTTGAACGGCTTGGTGTACTGGTTGGCATAGGACAGGAAGATCTGCACGCCGCCCACCGTAAGCGCTGCGGGAACGCCCGTGATCACGCCCACGCAGCCGATCACAGCGACCACGGCATAGATAATGTTGTTGATAAAGCGCGTGCCGGGGTTGGAGAGCGAACCCATAAACTGCGCGCGCTCGCCCGCGGTGTAGAGCTCGGCATTGAGGGCATCGAAACACTGCTGAGCGTGCGGGCCGTAGGCAAAGGCGTCGACAAGCTTCTGCTCGCCTACGTACTCCTCGATATGACCACCGAGCTGCCCTTGAATACGCTGCTGCGCCGTAAAGCTCTTGTTGGAGAGCTTGGCGATGGCGCCGGCCGCAAAGATGGAGAGCGGCGTGACGAGCACCACCACGAGCGTCATGGTCAGGTTAATGGAGAGCATAAACGCGAGCGTGCCCACGATGGTGATGACGCCGGTAAAGAGCTGGGTAAAGCCCTGCAGCAGACCGTCGCCGACCTGGTCGACGTCGTTGACCACGCGGCTCATAAGGTCGCCGTGGGCATGACTGTCGATAAAGCTGAACGGCATACGGCTGAGCTTGTCGCTCGCCTCCACGCGCATGTCGCGCACCGTCTCGTAGGACAGGCGGTTAACGCAGTAGCCCTGCAGCCACTGGAAGGCCGCAGCACCTACGACGACAATCGCGAGCTTGGTGACAAGCGGCAGCAGCGCATCGAAGTCCACCTGCCCGGCGGCGACGATCAGGTCGATGCCCTCGCCGATGAGAATAGGTGTGTAGAGCTGCAGGATCACCGAGATGGCGGCGCTCACAAACGACGCCGTAAACGAAATACGGTGCGGACGGACGTAGCCCATCAGGCGGCGGGTCACCGCGCCCACGGGATAGCGCTCGGGGTCGCCGGGCTGGCGTGGGCCGTCACCCAAGTCGTTGAGGCTATCGTTGCCGGACACGTTAGCCGTCATCGTGGCGACCGAGCCGGAAGAAGTGTACGGGTTCATTTAGCAGCCCTCCTTTGTGCAGATAGGCGCAGGGGCAGTCGGGGCGGGTGCGGGCGCCATACTCCCCTGCTGACCCTCGAGCTCCTCACGGCGAAGCTGCGACTGACAGATCTCGCGATAGAGCTGACAGGTCGCGTAGAGCTCATCGTGCGTGCCCAGGCCCGCGACCGAGCCGTGATCGAGCACGCAGATCATGTCGGCGTCGCGCACGGTTGAGACGCGCTGGCTCACGATGACGGTCGTGAGCGGCAGCCCGCCCTCGGCGGCACCGCGCACGCTGCGCTCGCGGATGGCGCGGCGAAGCGCCGCGTCGGTCTTAAAGTCGAGCGCCGAGGCGGAGTCGTCCATGATCAGGACCTGTGGCGAGCCCACCAGGGCGCGCGCGATGGTCAGGCGCTGGCGCTGGCCACCGCTAAAGTTCTTGCCGCCCGCCTCGACCGGGGCATCGAGCCCCTGCGGCTTGTTGCGCACGAACTCACTCGCCTGCGCCATGTCGAGTGCCGCCCAGAGCTCCTCGTCGATCGCCGCCTCGTCACGCCAGGTCAGGTTGCTGCGGATGGTGCCGCTCACCAGCGACGCTCGCTGCGGAACGGTCGCGACCACATGGCGCAGCTGGTCGAGCGGCCAAGTGCGCACGTCGGCACCCATCACGCTCACACTGCCGGCGCCCGCATCGTACAGGCGCGGGATAAGCGAGACGAGCGTGGACTTACCGCTGCCCGTACCGCCGATAATGCCGAGCGTTTTGCCCAGCGGGAGCTCCAAGGTCACATCACTCACGGCATTTGCCGCGCCCGCGCCAAACGAAAAACTCGCATGGTCAAAGCTCAGCGCGGAGACCGGAACAGCGTCACCCGCCAGGTCGCTCGGCTCGGGCAGCGCAACCGGCTGGTTGTCCTCGTCGGTGATGCTCGGCACGCAATTGAGCACCTCGTTGATACGCGACGCGCTGGCGCTCGCCTTGGTAAAGACCACGACCAGGTTGGCGACGTACACGATGGAGGTCAGGGTCTGCGTCATGTAGTTCACAAACGCCATGACCTGGCCCTGCGTGAGCTCGCCCACGTTGACCTGGATGCCGCCCACCCACAGGATGGCGCACACGCCCAGGTTCATCACAAGAAACGTGACGGGGTTGAGAATCGACGAGAGCTTGCCCACCGCGATGGCAGTATTGGCCTGATCGTCGGCCGCTTGGGCAAAACGCTCACGCTCGTGATCCTCGCGTACAAAGGCGCGAACCACGCGGGCGCCCGAAAGACCCTCGCGGCAAATGAGCGCAATGCGATCGAGCTTTGCCTGCAGCTGCTTGTAGTAGGGAATGCAGCGCGCCATGACAAACCAAAACACCAGGCCGATAGCGGGCGTGCAAATCAAAAAGATGATGCCAAGCTTAAGGTCGATGGCAAGGGCCGCGACCATGGAGCCCACCGCCAAGAAGGGCCAGCGGATAAGCATGCGCACGCCGAGCGCCACGGCAAGCTGCACCTGATTGACGTCGTTGGTGATGCGCGTGATGAGCGACGGCGTGCCAAAGCGGTCGAGTTCGGCATAGCTCAGTTTGTTGATGTGCTGGTAGAGCGCACCGCGAATGTCGGTGCCCATGCCCTGCGAGGTGAGCGCCGCCATCTTTTGGCAGACGAGCGTAAACGAGATGCCGATCACGGCCATGGCGGCAAGCACCATGCCGTAGTGGACGACGGCGTCCACGTCGTGCGAGCCAATGCCCTTATCGATCATCTGGGCAATCACCAGCGGCGTCAGCAGGTCAAAGATCACTTCGATCAACTTGCACGCAGGGCCGATCACCATATATCGGCGAAACTTACCACCAAAACGCCTGAGCAACTCAATCATAAAAAGGCGCTCCCTATCATCATCTCTCTTCAATCTGATTCATGATAGTACGGCGAACCCTGAAGATGCGTAAGCAACTCGTTACAGAAGAGTCTTGAGCGGTGGTAAAAAACGTCACAGTTTTGGCGCAGTCAGCGAGCGACATAACGCCAGGGATTCAATTATCAGATAAATGTGACCCTTCAGGCAGTTTTGGTCGGCTACCCGCGAGTGCCGGCAGGGCGCTTGGTAGTCGAGCGATCCCGCAGGCGAAGCCGAGGACCAGCGAGACACCACTCCATCACGCCCGGACCACGTGGCCGCCTATGTTTTGGCAAAGCCGGCGAGCGCCACCCAGAGCGAACAAGTTGGCATGAAAAAGGCAAGGCATAGACCTTCTGGTCATGCCTTGCCTTTTGAATGACAAATTGTCGCTCTGGGTGGCGCGCAGCGTCGAGCATTGCGCGGTTTGGTAAAACCGCGCAAAAAGAAAGCCCGTGCGCTCGATGGATTCGGATGCCCGACAGAGGCTCCTTATGGCTGCTTCCTTCCGGACCTGACCAGATTCGGAACATGTCGTCATCCGAACCCATCGAACGCGCTAGGCGCTCGATATATCTTACCCGCTCCCGCCCGATGGGGCAAGGTAGCTAATTTGGGACGAGGCTTTTTTGACTACTCGGGCAATCGGATCGGCAAGTAGTCAAAATCGCCCCGTTCCAAAAAGACTGGTCTGACGCTGTGCCACGAAAGTGGCCTATCTACTACGTTTAGGCCGCAGGGGTCAACCATAGCCGGCTTTTTCGAAAACCGGCAAGCTCTCTACCTGCGGTTTCATTTTTGCAAATTCCGAGATGGTCGAGGGCGGCCGGTTAAACGTAGTAGATGGCCGCATTTTGTGGCGGACGGTCCGACCCAAGGCACAAGGCGGCCAGCCTCGGATGACCATTCACGAAGTTGCGGTGGAATACGGACTGAATTGGCCCCTTAAAGGCAAAAACACTCCGTATTTCACCGCAACTTATAGAGAGATAGGTTTTAGACACGGCCGAGGTCGTAGGTTTGGGCGGCTGCTTCACCGGCGCAGATGAGGTTGGTTGTGGCCTCTTGCACGCCGAGCGCCTGGTCGAGGGGCATGGGCTTGCGGCAGATCAGAAGCACCAAGTCGATGCCCTGCCCATACACCGCATCCAGGTTGTCGGCACGACCACCTACGACGGCAACAACCGGCTTGCCATAGCGCTTGGCACGGCGGGCCACGCCCACCGGCGCCTTGCCGGCGGCAGACTGCTCATCCATGTTGCCCTCGCCCGTTATGACCAGGTCGACATCGCGCACGTGCTCGTCAAACCCAATCAGATCAAGCACCGTCTCAACGCCCGAACGCAACTCGGCACCAAGCGCCAGCAACGCGGCGCCCAGACCGCCAGCGGCACCGGCGCCGGGCACGCCGAGCACCGAGCCAAACGTCCGCGCGCCCTCGGGCACGCGCAGTAACCCCTGGGCCCGCGCCTCGGCAATCGCCGTATCGAGTAGGCGACCGTAACCGACCATCCAGCCGTCGTACCCGCCCAGCGCTTCGACATCGTCTGTCGGCAGGCCCTTTTGCCCGCCAAACACCGCAAGTGCCCCGCGACGCCCCACGAGCGGATTCTCGACATCGGAAAGCACGACGATGCGTGCGCCGCCCAAAGCCTGCAGCGCTGGCGCCAAATCAACGCTCGCCACCTGCTCAAGGCCCACAAGACCGGGGGCGATATTGCAGCCACACTCATCGACAAGGCGCGCGCCCAGCGCCTGCAGCATACCGGCGCCACCATCGTTGGTGGCGCTGCCGCCCAAGCCAATATAGATAGTCTTTGCCCCGGCACGAACCGCACGGAGCATCAGCTCGCCCACGCCATAGGTCGAAGCCGCAAGCGCCGACGACTCCGTGCAAGGCGAGTACCCGATGCCCGCGGCTTCGGCCATCTCAATAACAGCCGACTCGTGCTCGACATCAACCAGCATCCGAGCAGGCACACGCTCGCCAAAGGGCCCTGCAACCTCGCAGGTCACAATCTCACCGCCGCGCGCGGCAACGGCATCGAGCGTTCCCTCACCACCATCTGCCAGCGGCAACGTGGCCACTTGGGCATCGGGCCATACACGGCGCACGCCTTCGGCAACGGCCTCCTCCGCCTGTGCACTCGAAACGCTACCCTTAAAGGAATCGATCGCCAACAGCACACGGCGGGGCCGGCGGCACGCGGCACCAAAATCGACCGCCGTGCCAGCATCCTCACCGGCACCCGCAAGCGCTGCGGCGTGAGCGGCATGTGCCTCAAGATCTGCCCCACAACCGCAGCCAGCACCAGCGGTGCCACGCAGCCCACTAAAATAGCTGCTCAACACCTCACGACACTCATCTGCCAGCACGCCGGCGGTCACATTAAACCGATGATTCAGGCGCGAGTCGGCATTCAAATCGTATAGGGATCCCAACGCGCCCGCCTTGGCGTCGCTCGCGCCGTACACGCAGCGCCCCACGCGCGCGTTAACCATAAGCCCCGCGCACATGCAGCAGGGCTCAAGCGTCACGTAGACCGTACAATCGGAAAGGCGCCAGCGACCGAGCGACTGCGCGGCGGCGCATAGGGCCGCAAACTCGGCATGCGCCGAAGGGTCCTGGTCAAGCTCGCGGCGATTATGCGCCCTCGCGACGATCTCACCCGCGCGCACCACTACGGCACCAATCGGCACCTCGCCCACCGCCGCGGCGGCACGCGCCTCCGCCAGTGCCTCGCGCATGAACTTCTCATCGATTCCGGTGATCGTCATCGTTCGCCTTCCCTGTTGCAAATTCAAAACGATGCTATCATTACGACTCACGGAGAGATGGCAGAGCGGTTGAATGCGGCGGTCTTGAAAACCGTTGAGCGCGAGAGCGTTCCGGGGGTTCGAATCCCCCTCTCTCCGCCACTTTTAGTGATGCACCGGCGTCATGGTCCGCTCAAACAGTGCATCGACCACGTCGGCTATCTCAGGTCGACGTTCAAGATCGTGGCCCGATTCCCACCATATCGTGAAAAGTCGAATAATACCGCCGGCGATAAACTCAGACGTCGTCTCGAGTGACACGGGGGCCAGGGCATCCTCGGCAAGCACGTTCATCACACGCTCGCGGATGGAGCGGGCAATGCGGTCGCAAATAACGTTGGTCAACATGCCCGACATGCTGCTTGCCAAAATGTTATCCATGAGCTGCTCGTGCGCCAGAATCAAATCCATGGCATCGTCCAAAATCGCGTGCCGAAGCGCGCGCACGTCCTCGGCAGACACTGCGCCGGCCTCATCGGGCTGTTTTTGCGGCAAGCCCGACATGAGCTCATCGATATAAAAGGCAAAGTAATCGTTCTTGTCGCGAAAGTGCTTGTAGAACGTCGTGCGGCGAATCATGGCGCGGTCGCACAGCATGGCAACCGTCAGGTCCTCAAAACGATGCTCCTCGAGAAGCTCGGTGAAGGCATCAAACAGGGCGCGGTAGGTTTTCTTAATGCGAAGGTCCACTGGTATCGCCATCCTCAGGGCAAAGACAACACTCGACAATCTGTCGCATATCTTACACCTGTACCTCGCGCGCTTTGCCCCGGTGCCAACCCCGCCGAAAACATAACGCTTACCGGAAAGTTCGGCACGGCAAAACGTTGCGGGTATACTAATAGCGTTATACCAACGGCAGCTGGCGCATGCCGCCGCGGCCATTCGAAACGGAGACATCATGCTTCCCGTCATCATCGGCATCGTTGTTGTCATTGTGATTGTCTGCGCCATCGCCGGCATCTACAACAACATGGTCACCAAGCGTAACCGCATCGATAACGCCTGGCAGAACATCGATACGCAGCTGCAGCGCCGCAACGACCTGATCCCCAACCTGGTCGAGACCGTCAAGGGCTACGCCAAGCACGAGCAGGAGACGCTCTCCGCCGTGATCAGCGCGCGTAACACCGCCGTCAAGGCCACCACGCCCGAGGCCAAGATGGAAGCCGACAACGTGCTGACCGGTGCGCTGCGCCAGCTCTTCGCCGTAGCCGAGGCCTACCCCGATCTTAAGGCAAACACTAACTTTACGCAGCTGCAGGCATCGCTCGAGGATACCGAGAACAAGATTAGCTATGCACGCCAGAGCTACAACGATTGCGTGCTCAGCTACAACAACGCCATTCAGACGTTCCCGGCTGTCATCTTTGCCGGCATCTTCCAGTTTAAGGAGCGCCAGGGCTTCGAGGCCGCCGAAGCAGCCCGCCAGGCCCCGACCGTCAAGTTCTAGTAGTTTGGCAGCGCATCCTTAATCGGCCAAATGTATAAACCGCCCCGTCGAACGCATACTTCGACGGGGCGGTTGCTTTTTTAGCGAAGGTCCCCCTCTAAGCACCGTGCATTTTTGGGAGTATTCAACATAACCAAGAGCATCGGGTGCCACGACAGAGGCCAAAGACCGCGAATATCCCTGCAAATCAAGCGCTGTCGGCCCATAACCCCGCCCATCATTCGTAGAAAACATCGAGAAATCCCGATTTTTCGTCCGAGGTCGGTATGCGGGGGCCTTCGATTGCAGAATACTCGCAAAAATGCACGTCGCCATCACCCCCACAGGTAGCGCGAACCAAAACAAAAGCGCGGCCTAAAAGGCCGCGCACCATCTTTAATTCAGATCTATATTGCCCGTAACGGCAGCGCCGAGGTAACGCAGGCCCGAGGGCAACCTTCCTTTCCGGCGCACTCCGCAGGACGCAAGAAGCCCTCGCCGCACGAAGTGCGCAGCGAGGGCTTCTTGCATGTCCGAGGACGCGCCGGGAGGGAACTTGCTCTCCGCCCGAACAGGAAAGGATAATTACGCGACGGTGTAAACCCAGTCGTGCTTATCCTCAACAGCACCAGACTGGATGCCGGTCAGGGTCTCGCGGAGCTTCTTCATCACGGGGCCAATCTCGGTGTAGCCAGCCGGGAAGGTCACGGTCTCATCGGCACCATAGACCTTGTTGTCAATCTCGCCAACCGGGGAGATGACGGCAGCGGTGCCGCACAGGCCGCACTCGACAAAGGTACCGGCCTTGACCTCAGCCCACTCGACGGGACGCTGGTCGACGGTCATGCCCAGGTCCTGAGCAACCTGAACGAGCGAGCGACGGGTGATGGAGGGCAGGATGGAGTCGGTGTGCGACTGAGGAACGACGAGGGTGCCGTCCTCCTTCACGAACAGAACGTTCGCGCCGCCGGTCTCCTCGACATAGGTGCGGGACTCAGAGTCGAGATACAGGTTCTCGGCATAGCCCTCGCGATGGGCCTCCATCGTGGGCTTGAGGGACATGGCGTAGTTGAGGCCGGCCTTGATGTTGCCGGTGCCGTGCGGTGCGGCGCGGTCGTACTCGGAAACGCGCAGCTTGACGGGCTTGAGGCCACCCTTAAAGTACGGACCGACCGGGGTCACGAGAATGCGGAACGTGTACTCAGGAGCGGGAGCCACGCCGATCACGTCACCAGAGCCGATCATAAACGGACGCACGTACAGGGTTGCACCGGAGCCGAAGGGCGGAACCCAGGCGGCGTTGGCAGAAACGACCTGCTTGACGGCCTCAACAAACTTGTCCTTGGGGAACGGGGGCATCTCGAGGCGCTGGGCAGAGTTATACATACGCTCGGCGTTCATGTCGGGACGGAAGCAGACGATGCTGCCGTCCTCGGCGGTATAGGCCTTCAGGCCCTCAAAGACCTCCTGGCAGTAATGGAAGATGCCACCGCACTCGGAGACATGCAGGGTGTGGTCGGTGGTCAGGCCGCCCTCGTCCCACTCGCCGTCCTTCCAATGGGCCTCGTAGCTGTAATCGGTCTTCATGTAGCCAAAGCCGAGGCTACCCCAATCGATATCCTTCTTCTCGACAGCCATATGTCGCTCCTTACATACACAGTTGCATACTCGCGAACCCGCACGCAAGGACCGGGGCCGACCGCGTCGCAACGTCGCACGCCCGGAGCGTAGAGCCGGACGGGACACGCGAACGGCATCAAAGCCGATGGCACGTCGATTCGCATACACGAGATTGTACTCCCCGTACGCGTCTGATAAAACGCTTTTCTTTAACTAAGTAAAGTATTTTCATTTGACCGAAGCAAAAAGGCCCGCCACCGTAAGCGGTGACGGGCCTCAACGGCACGGTTTGCGCGCTGGCTCGAGCTACGCGTTCTTTTTGCCCAGCTTAGCCTTAACCAGACCGACCACGGTCGGGATGATCGACACGGCGACGATGCCGATAATCAGCAGCTCAAAGTGCTCCTGCACAAAGGGGATGCCGCCAAAGAAGTAGCCCAGCAGAGTGAAGACCGTCGACCAGGTAATGCCGCCCAGCACGTTAAAGATGACAAAGTTGCGCCAATGCATGCCGCCCATGCCGGCGATGAAGGGCACAAAGGTGCGGATAAACGGGAAGAAGCGACCCAGGAAGATGGCCAGGTGGCCCCATTTGTCCAGGAAGTCCTCGGACTTTTTGATGCGCTCGGGCGTCATGGCCTTGACCTTGCCCGAAGCGATGATCTTGCGGCCAAAGAAGTGACCGATCATAAAGTTGCACTGATCGCCCAAAATGGCAGCGGCCCATGCGGTGGCCAGAAGCGCCACGATGTTAAAGCCGCCGTTGTGGGCAAAGAAACCCGAGGCGAACAGCAGCGAATCACCGGGAAGGAACGGGAAGAACACCACGCCCGTCTCGATAAAGATGATCAGGAACACGCAGCCGTAGGCCATAAGCGGGCCGGCGGCGATCCAGCTGGCGATCGCGGTGCGCGGGTCCTTAAGCAGCTCGGCAATAAAATTGATGAAACCCATGAAGTAAAACCTCTCAGTTGTGGGCGCGGATACGTCCAAGTTGACCAGTATACGGTTGCGGTGCCCCCTCGTGCGCAACCCCACAAAAGCATGACTCCATTACCAGCAAGTTTGCATAACTGACACTTGTAGCGCAAAGCCGCCAAGATTGTCCTTTTTAATCCCTAGCGAATCGCTATACTTTATTGAATCGCATTGCCATGGCGCTAAGGGAGGGCGGCCGGTGAGCTTTATCAATACCATTCGCGAGGACATCAAGACCGTCCAGGCGCAGGACCCCGCTGCGCAAAACGGTCTGGTCATCTTCTTTTCCTATCCTGGCCTGCACGCCAAGTGGAACCACGTACCCGAGCATTGGCTCTGGGAGCACGGCCACCGATCGCTCGCCCGTGTGCTCTCGCAGCTCACCCGCCATATCACCGGCGTCGAGATTCACCCTGCCGCGCAGATTGGCAAGCACTTCTTTATCGACCATGCCATGGGCGTCGTCATCGGCGAGACCACCATTGTGGGCGACAACTGCGTGCTTTACCAGGGCGTTACGCTCGGCGGCACCGGCAACGAAACCGGCAAGCGCCACCCCACCCTGGGCAACAACGTCACCGTGGGCACGGGCGCCAAGGTGCTCGGCAACATCCGCATCGGCAACAACGTCAAGATCGGCGGCAACTCGGTCGTCGTCAAAGACGTGCCCGACAACTGCACCGTCGTGGGCGTGCCGGGACGCATCATCAAGCGCAACGGCTGCCGTGTGTTCGAGGAGAGTTTCGACGCCAAGCAGCATCGCGAGTACATGCCCGATGACGCCGCCGAGCAGAGTGCCCTCAACCGCCTGGGCATCACCGAGAATGCCCGCCGCGTCAAAGAACTCGAGCGAGAGGTGGCCGAGCTCAAGGCCCTCGTCGCCAAGCTCGTGGAAGAGCGCTAGGAACGCAAGCGGCACAAAACGACATCGGCACCGACGCAAAAGGCGCGCCAGGGAATCAATCCCCGGCGCGCCATTCCTTTTGATGTGACAAAGGGACTGTCCCTTTGTCACATTATGCGAACTGACTCAGATAGAGGTCGGCATAAGCGCCCTCGGCTGCGAGCAGCTCCTTATGCGTGCCCTGCTCGATAATGTTGCCGTGGTCCATGACCAAGATCAGGTCGGCGTCCACGATCGTCGACAGGCGATGCGCGATCACAAAGCTCGTGCGCCCGCGCATAAGCGCGTCCATGGCACGGCCGATGGCAAGCTCGGTACGCGTGTCCACGCTTGAGGTCGCCTCGTCCAGGATGAGAATCGCCGGGTTGTTGAGCAGCACGCGTGCGATGGTCAGCAGCTGACGCTGGCCCTGGCTGATGCTTTCGGCATCGTTGGCCACGCGCGTGTCGTAGCCCTGCGGCATGGTGCGCACGAAGAAGTCGACCTGCGCGGCACGAGCGGCGGCCACAATTTCGTCGCGCGTTGCCTCGGGGCAGCCGTAGGCGATGTTTTCGGCAATCGTGCCATCGAATAGCCAGGCGTCTTGCAGCACCATGCCAAACTGCTGACGTAGCTCGCCGCGATCCATGCGGCTCGTATCCACGCCGTCGAGCGTAATACGTCCGCCGTCAATCTCGTAGAAGCGCATGAGCAGGTTGATGAGCGTCGTCTTGCCTGCGCCCGTGGTTCCCACCACCGCGATCTTCTGGCCCGGCTCGGCAGTAAACGACACGTCGCGCATAAGCGGCTTGTCGGGCGAATAACCAAAGCGCACATGCTCAAAGGAGACACGGCCCTCGACCTTGCCCGGCAGCTTGGCGGCCTCGTCCGGCAGCGGATCGGCCTCCATCTCGGGCTCATCGAGCAGGTCGAACACGCGCTCCGCACTCGCCAGCGCGCTCTGCAGCGAGTTGAAGGTAAACGACAGCTGCGTCATGGGCTCAGATGCCTCGTAGATAAACTGGAAGAACGCCTGGAACACGCCGACGGTCATGTGGCCGGCAACCAGCATACTGCAGCCCACAATCGCAATCACGATCTGTGCCAGGCGGCCGATAAAGCGCACCGCGGGGCCGACGGCGTTAATCATAAAGTCGGCCTTGGCACTCACGCGTGCCAGCTCGCCCGAGGCCTGGTGCACCTCGGCAGAACTTTGGCGCTCGCGGTTAAACGCGCGAATCACCAGACGGCCCGAGTAGCCTTCCTCGACCGCACTCGTAATCTTGGACACCCACTCTTGGCGCTCACCGGTTACGTCATGCGTGCGGCGCGAGACCACCTTGGTCACCAGCAGCGACAACGCCGTAAAGAACAAAAAGACCAGCGTAAGTGGCACGCTAAACACGAACATCACGCTCACGGCGCCCACCACGGTACCGATCGACACCAGAAGCTGCAGCAAGCCGCGCTGCATGCTCTCGGACATCTTGTCCAAGTCGTTGGTCGCACGGCTGACGACCTCACCGGGACGATGCGCGTCAAAAAAGGCAAGCGGCAGACGGTTGAGCTTTTGTGCGATGCGGTTGCGTAGGCACAGGTTGAGGCGTTCGGCAACGCTCGACATCAAAAAGCTCTGGAGCGCGTAGAACGAAGCGGCGGCCGTCCAAATCAAAAAGTAGATGAAGATAGTCCTGCCGCAGTTCTCCCAGGTGATGCTGAAGGTGGTGTCGTTGGCAAACGCCACCTGAATGTGGCTCCACAGCTCATCGATCACGCGGGCGCTATATGCCGGCGCGGCAGTGTTAAAGATGGCATAGAACACAATGCTCGCGAACACGATATAGAAGCGCCAATGGTCGCCGGCAGCCTCGCTCCACAGGCGGCGCACCGTCGCCCAGGTATCTCGAGGCGTCTCGTCGTCGTCTTCGTCGTCCACGTCGCGCATGCGCTCTGCCTCGGCGCGGGCGCGCTCGTCCTCGGCACGTTCGTTTTCCTCGTAGAGCGCTTGGCGGCGAGCCTCGCGCTCCGCCGCTGCCTTGGCGTCTTCGTCCAGGTCGGGCGTGGCGCCCGTCTCCTCGACTGTCTCTGCAGCCGCGGCGTCATCGGCGATGCCCTGCTTCTTGAACTCCTCGGTCATGCTACTCACCTCCCTTCATCTGCGATTCCGCGATAGCGCGGTACACCTCGCAGGTTTCCATGAGCTCGTCGTGCGTGCCTAGACCCACAACCTCACCGTCCTTGAGCACCACAATCTGATCGGCATGCAAAATAGTCGAGATGCGCTGGGCGATGATGAGCACCGCGGCATCGCACGTCTCGTCCTGCAGCGCATGGCGCAGTGCCGCATCGGTCTTAAAGTCCAGAGCCGAAAAACTGTCGTCGAAGATATACAGGTCGGCATGCTTCATGAGTGCGCGGGCAATCGCTAGGCGCTGGCGCTGACCACCCGAGAAGTTCGTGCCGCCCTGGGCCACCGGCGTAACGAGCCCCTGGGGCTGGTCGAGCACAAAGGTGCTCTGGGCAACCTCCAGCGCATGGAGCATGTCAGCCTCGGTCGCGCCCTCGTTACCAAAGCGCAGGTTGCTCGCCACCGTACCCGAGAACAGCCATGCCTTCTGCGGCACATAGGCGATACGCCCGCGGATATCGTCTTGCGAAAGGTCGCGCAGATCGACGCCGTTCAGGCGAATGGCGCCCTTCGTGGCATCGTGGAAGCGAAGCAAGAGCTTGGCCACCGTTGACTTGCCCGAGCCCGTCGAGCCCACGATCGCGGTCGTCTGTCCGCGGCGGCAGGCAAAACTCAGGTCGCACAGGGTGTCCTCGTCGGCATCGTCAAAACGGAACGACATGTGGTCGAACACGGCCACCGCGTCGGCTCCATCTGCGGACTCAGGTGTCCCGTCGCCCAGCGTAGCCTTACCGTCCACGATGCTCGGCTCGATTTCGAGCACCTGCTGTGCACGGCTGAGGCACGCCGCGGCGCGCGGAAGCGTCAGCACCACCATCTGCGCCATCATCACAAAGAACAGGATCAGGATCGCGTACTCCAGCACGGCCGAGATGCTGCCGATTTGCATGGCATGGACGCCCACGCGGTTGCCGCCCACCCACAGCACCGCCACTTCGGCGATATTCATCAAAAAGAAGCTGGAGCTGTCGAGACCCACAAACAGGTGGTTGACCTTGATGGCATTGGCCGCGTAATCGCTAAACACCTCGTCCAGGCGCTGCTCCTCGTGGCGCTCCTTGTTAAATGCGCGGATGACGCGCACGCCCACGATGTTCTCGCGCAGCACCACGTTCATGCGGTCGATAAAGCTCTGCAGGCGCATAAAGATCGGCGCGGCGTTGGCAACGGTAAAGACCGCCGCCACCAGCACGATCGCAACGACCACGCCCAGCAGCGTACCCATGGCAGGATCGATAAACCAGGCAAAGATGATGCCCGCCACGGCCAAGAACGGTACCGGTAACACCAGCTGAATCGTCTGCAGGATCGCTTGCTGGATCACGTTGATGTCGTTGAGAGAGCGCGTGATCATCGAACCCGTACCAAAGCGCTCAAAGTCGCTGGCGGATAGCTCGAGCGACTTATCGTAGACGGCGTTGCGAATGTCGCAGGCCACATTGGCCGCCAGACGGGCCGAAAGATAGCAGCCCAGCACCGCGCCGCCACTGGCCATGCCGGTCGCGATGAGCATATACACGCCGTTGCGCAAGATGTAGTCGATATCGCCCGTCGTGATACCAGTATTGACCATATTCGCCAACATTGTAGGCACCAGAAGCGTGCCGACGTTATCTATCAGCAGTACAAACAGCGTCACCGCAATCAGCCCGCGATACGGCCTCATAAATCTCATTAAGAGTCGCATGTCTCCCCTTCGCCCTTATCGTCAGCCTCGTTCTCGGCGGCCACTTGCCGTTTAAATGCCTCGCACTCTTCGTTAAGAACATGGGAGAACTTACCGACCAAGCGCATGATCTCGCGCTGTTCCCACGGCTCGAGCGCCTCGAATGCCTGTTGCTCGGCTTTTTGCGCCGGCAACGCGCAGCGCTTGGCAAACTGCATACCTTCTTCGGTCAGTCGCACAACCTTGTTCTTACGACTGCCCTCGGCAAACTCCAACGTCGCAAGCCCTCGCGCCCTAAGCGTCTTGATCGCCGAATTGATGGTCTGTTTGCTGTAGAACCATTCACTCGTCAGTCTACTCACGGCAACGCTTCCGCCCGCTGCACTCGTGTCGACGAGCATCCAGTAGGCGCAGTCCGAAAGACCGCAGGCACGCGCGAACTCCGAATAGATACGGTCAAGCCCGTTGAGCATCCGGTCAAAATCGACCAACGTAACCGCGCAATCCATCTCTCCCACCATTCGATAGTCCGAGTTTTGACTAATTGTAGTTTCAGGTTAGTCCGAGTTTTGACTATCGTCAAGGGCGGCCGTGCAAGACGTGCGACCTATATAACATATCGACAAAAAAGACCGCCGGCGCGGGGCGACGCCGGCGGTTGCGAGAGAATATCGATTGTTGGCTGTTAAGCAGCGACGGCCTCGTAGACCGTGGCGCCCGAGAAGCTGTCGTGCAGGCTCTTGCCGCAGATCCAAGGCAGCTCGACGACCTCGCAGACCGTGTTGACCAGCTCGGAGCAGTCAGTAAAGTGGCCCTTATCGTTGAGGGTCTCGCAATCCTGAACACGCCAATAGCCATCGGTGTGCGTGATGTAGTACTCGTGATCGTTGATCGACACGAAAGCGCGCGTCTTGGAACGCAACAGCTTCAGAAATCCTTCGAAGTCGGTCTCGACGACATCTCCAGCCTGGAACATGATGTTACCTCCTGGCCCGGCGCCACCATGGCGCGTTGATAAACGTTGGTACTCCTTTAGTAAAACCTTTATCAGAGCTTATGCGCGCATCATTTAGGCAAGTGGTAAAAACCGCAGGGTAGACGGGATAAAACGTTTAATCATCCCACCGGTCTGTCACATTCCGGCTGAAGTTTTATGCAAACCAACTTTCCACTTGGTAGCTTGCATTGTTTGGGGCCGACGGCGCGATTACGGTTTTGGTTCGGCGGGTAAGAACGAGGCATCGAAACCAACGTCAGGAGGACACATGGAGACCATCGAGGCACTCATCCACCGCCGCAGCTGCCGCAAATACAGCGATCGCCCTGTCGAGACCGAGAAGCTCGCACGCATTATCGAAGCCGGCCAGTACGCGCCGAGCGGCATGGGACGCCAGCCGGTCACGTTCGTCGCCGTCACCGACCCCGCAACCGTCGAGCGCCTCTCGCAGCTCAACGCGCAGGCTATGGGTAGCGAGGGAGATCCCTTCTACGGCGCCAAGACCGTTGTGGTGGTACTCGTCGACCGCAGCGTGCCCACGCACCTGGAAGACGGCTCACTCGCCATGGGCAACCTGCTCAACGCAGCCTATGCGCTGGGCGTCGATTCGTGTTGGATCCACCGCGCGCACGAGGTCTTTGACTCACCCGAGGGATTGGAACTGCTGGCCAAGTGGGGTCTGCCCGCCGACGGAAGCCTGCGCGGTGTGGGCAACTGTATTCTGGGCTATGCCGAAGACGTGCTTCCCCAGGCCAAACCCCGCCGCGACAACGTCGTGTACGTCAGGTAATTAGTTCCGCCGTTCTAACGAACGGCGGCCCCGCTGACGCTGCGCGACCCGCATTCACGCCAATCTGACGTTCAATTTCGAGGGCGCGACCAAAAGGTCAGCGCCCTCTCATTTCACGTCACCTTGGCACAAATGCGGGTCGCTCGCTGTTGGCGACTGACATCGAATGAACCGTTGTTGGCATTCGACACTTGGGCAGCTAAAAAGCCCGTCCCAAATTAGCCACCCCACTCGCAACTTATCTTGCCGATGGGGTTGTCGTCATTTCGTTCGCGTGGGTCGTTTCGGCGCTGTCGCCCTGTTCGTCCTCGTCTTTTTCGCATCGGCGATCGTTGCGGCAGCGGCAACAACGCCGCGCTGAGGCGCCACGCCCGTCTGGGCCTGAGCGCCCTCGACAAGCTCCGTGCCGGCATGCGCGAGCTCAGCAGACCCGAACATCGCACTCAGGTCGGCCCCGACACCGGCGTAACCAAGCGCCGCGAGCGCGATGGCGACTATCGCGGCAACGACCACGATCGGCACATAGCGATGCCAGCCTGCGGGATTGAGGCCGCTACGGCGAGCAGCGCCACGGCTAATGAAGCCGAGCGTTCCATCGTGCTTGAGCTTTGACCCCACCACACGCTTACGGACCCACAGCGACGATTCGGCCTGCATGGCCAAGCGAGCGCTTGCCGAAGGATAGCCATATCTAGTGCGTTTGAACGAGCCGTCGAAGCCTGAGGCGCTTTTGCCCCACGTCCACGAAGTCGTGCGACGGTTGACCGGCGCCGTGGGCTTTCGAGCCCGATTTGGTTTTGAAGTCTCCGTCATACGCCCCCGCACGCCGTAACGCAATCGAATCATTACCGCTTTGGACTGTAGCACACGCGCTGCATGCGGTCACGAGCGCCTCGCTCAGCGGTCGTCGTCCTTCAGTAAGCGCCACAGGGTCGTGCGGCTTATTCCTAGCACCTCGGCAGCGCGGGTCCGGTTGCCCTGAAGGTAGCCTACGACCAGCCGCGCGATGTCGCGTTCGGTATCGGTCAATGGACGCAGGATATACAGGTCGCTGTCGAGCGTCGGAGTGCCAAAGGTTGCGGTTTTGATGACGTCCTCCTGGGCGAGCACCTCCTCCGCCACCGCGCGCTCCGCCACACCCGGCCCTACTAATATATAGAGTCGTTCCGAGACCTCGCGAAGCTGCAGATAGTTGCGTGGCCAGCGATAGCCGGTGAGCGTCGAGGCAGCCTCCTCAGACATACTCGGAGCGGCAGTTCCAAAGACATCTGATAGATACGACAAATACTGCGCGACCTTTTTTGATGCGCCACCCTGCTCGGCAATCGCAGGCGCCACACTCACTGCGCACGCCAAGCGCTCGGTTACAAAAGCGGCCTGATCGCTTTCGCCACCGCCCGGCATATCGTTTGCCGTCAGAACCACATGGCAACGCGCGGCCAGCGCCGTGTCGGTCATCGTAGAGACAAGCTCGCGCAGACGCTGCGGCGAAAGTGCATGCCAGCCGCCAATACAAAGGGTCAGCCTTGCCTGGAACAGCGGCGATTCCGAGCTTTTGAGCAGATGGCGCCAGCCGCGATCTGTGAGCTCGTCAAGTGCCACGGACACAAAGGGTTCGTCAGCATAAGGCCCATCCAGATAGAGGCGTTTTGCAATCTCTGCCTGGCAAGCACCCAGCTCGCCCTCCAACATGAGGGGCACGCCGCGGGCATAGCTTTCGCAGACGGGGCCAGAGACCGCAGCGGCACCCTCGACAATGCCGTACGCGCTTGCCTCGTAGCGTGCCTCGACCTCATCTGCGTTAAGCCACTCAATGCCCGCGTGTGCCGCCACACCGCGCACCTCGCGGATCACGACCACCCAAAGCGCGCCGTCTTCCTTGGCGACCGGACGCACCGTGAGGCTCAAGCGCCCTCCCGCATGCCCCATCACCAGGCGCGTGCCGTTGCCCACGCGCCCCAGGCGCTCGGCGACAAATGCCGCGACATCTTGCTCGAGCGCGACATCATCCATGGTCGAAATCGCGACGTCCCCACGCGCATCGATTGCCAATGCCGAGGCCCCGGCAGCAGCCAGGGCCTCGGTCAAGATGTTCAGCTTGGCATCGCTATCCATGATTTGCCCCTGTCCGCGGCGACGTGCAACCGCCGACGGTCGCACGACCGAGTGTTTCAAAATTGAACGATATTGCTCACCAAACACTATAGGGCAGAAAGCGCCGTCCTGCGAGTATAGGTGTTGCCCCGCATCGCCATCCTGGCGGGGCGATAAGAGCTCTTCGGGACTTATAAACCTGCGGACAAGCCATACCCGCAAGAGCTCCTATCGCTCCACCGCAGGCATGCGCTCACCAGCAACCAGCACGCAAATAAGCTACTCCTCTACCAGATTCCCAGCACGTGCTGCATTCCCAAACTCATGCACGCAATGCCAATCCAGCAGCAAAAGCCCAGCGCGATGGGCTTGCCGCCCTTTTTGACCAGCTCGACGATATCGGTATTAAAGCCAATAGCCGCCATGGCCATCACGATAAAGAACTTCGACAGCTCCTTGATGGGCGCCGTGATGGACACGGGAAGCTGAAGCACCGTGGTGATTACGCTCGCCAGCACAAAGAACAGCACAAACATGGGAAACGCGCGTTTAAGCGAGAACGTGCTTTTGGCGTCGCCGCCGGCCTTGCGCGCCAGATGCATCTGCCAGCATGCGAGGACCAACGTGATGGGAATAATGGCCAGTGTCCTGGTGAGCTTGACCACCGTGGCGCTCTCGAGCACATTGGCGCCGGGATGCATGCTGTCCCAAGCGCTCGCCGCAGCCGTTACGGACGAGGTGTCGTTGATGGCGGTGCCGGCAAACAGGCCAAAGCCCTCGTTGGTCAGCCCGAGCATACCGCCGAGCGTTGGAAACACGAGCGCCGCGATAACGTTAAACAGGAAGATGACCGAAATAGCCTGGGCAATCTCGCGATCGTCGGCATCGATGACGGGCGCGGTCGCGGCGATGGCAGAACCGCCGCAAATCGACGAACCCACACCCACAAGCGTCGCGATCTTGCTCGGCACGTTCATAACGCGGCAGAGCACAAAGGCGATGACAAGCGAGGTCGAGATCGTCGCCACGATAATCGGCAGCGACTGGGCGCCCTTGGACAGAATCTGCGAGAGGTTCATGCCAAAGCCAAGCAGGATGACCGCGTACTGCAAGATCTTTTTAGACGTATAGGTAACGCCGGCGGCAAGCGGCTCACGACGATGCTTGGGAAAGACAAGTGCCAGAACCATGCCGATGAGGATGGCGAATACCGGCCCGCCGACCACCTCGATCTGCTTGCCGAGCAGCGTTGCGGGAATGGCGATGATCAGGCAGAACAAAACGCCCTTCCAGCGCTCGCGTACGATATTTGCCAGTTGCATATGGGATTCCTTCTTTCTATTTCACGTTTGCGACGGCTTATGATACGGCAACGTTGAGCACAGCCTTGCGTAAACAAAGACTAAGATGCCGCAATAGTTCTTGGGCAACAGCCGAATTACCCACCGCGGAAAGCTGATTCGCGGCATAATTAACAACTGACATATGAGTTTGATAGAACAGTTGCGAGGCGCTATGGAAGAATCGATGCACGTCGGCGAGCAGGAAACGAGCCTACAGGACCAGTCCTACCACACCATTCGACGCAAAATCGTCTACCTGGACTACAAGCCGGGCGAAAAGCTGGGCGTCAAGCAACTTTGCGACGACCTGGATATGGGTCGCACGCCCGTGCGCGAGGCTTTGGTTCGCTTGGCGCAGGAAGGCCTGGTGCGCACCGTGCCCCAGAGCGGCACCTACGTCTCACCCATCAACCTCACCCTTGCCGAGAGTGCCTGTTACATCCGCGAACATCTGGAAAAGCAGGTGATTGTGGAGTGCTGTGCGCGCGCCACGTCGACCGGCATCGAGCAGCTCGACCGCGCCATCGTGCTGCAGGAAAAGGCCATGGCCGAAGAGGATCGCATCGGCTTCTTTTTGAGCGACAACCTCATGCATCACATGATTTTTAGCATCGCATGTCGCAGCACCGTGTGGTCGTGGCTCGAAGAGACCAATGCCGACCTGGAGCGCTTCCGCTGGCTGCGCGCCGCCACGCAGGTTCTCGACAATCAGGACATCGTGAACGAGCACAAGCAGATTCGCCGCGCTATCGCCGGTCGCGACCCCATCGAAGCGAGCTTTTTGGTCAGCAAGCACCTACACATGATGTTCCGCAACCAAACCGAAGTTCTGGACCAGTTCCCCGAGTACTTCGAGACCAGCAAGCTCCGCTAACCTGCCAAAAAGGGACAGGTTTATTTTGGCAGGTTTTATCTGGGCAAATACAACAAGGCCCGACTCCGTCTTGATGCGGAGCCGGGCCTTAGTTGCTAGAACGACGGAACTCGATTATTCGACCGTGACGCTTTTCGCCAGGTTGCGGGGCTGGTCAACGTCGCAACCGCGCAGGATGGCTACCTCGCGGGCGAGCAGCTGCAGCGGGACGCTCGCCGTGATGGGGCTGAACACGTCGCGGACGGCCGGCACGCGAATGATGCAGTCGGCAATCTTGTTGATCTCCTCGTCGCCCTCGGTGGCAACGACGATGACCTTGGCGCCGCGCGCCTTGCACTCCATAAGGTTCGACACGGTCTTGTCGTAGGTGGCGCTCTTGGTGGCCACCGCGATGACGGGGAAGCCCGGATCGATCAGTGCAATGGGGCCGTGCTTCATCTCGCCGGCAGCATACGCCTCGGCGTGCAGGTAGCTGACCTCCTTGAGCTTGAGCGCGCCCTCGTAGGAAATAGCGGCGCCCATGCCGCGACCCACGAACAGTGCGGACTGAGCGTCCTTGCAGACAAGCGCGGCCTCGTGCACGGCCTCGGTCTGCGTATCCAGAATCCACTGGATCTGCTCGGCCGTATCGGAAAGCTCGCGGAACAGCATGCGCGTCTGCTTGGTGGTCAGGCGGTATTTGACTTGCGCCAGCAGCAGGGCCAAAAGCGTGAGGCTCACGACCTGACCGATGAAGCTCTTGGTCGAGGCGACCGCGATCTCCTTGTTGGCCTTGGTGTAGATGACGCCGTCGCTCTCGCGCGCCACGGGGCTACCCACCACGTTGGTGATGCCAAAGACCTTAGCGCCCTTGATACGCGCGTCGCGAATGGCGGCGAGGGTATCGGCCGTCTCGCCCGACTGGGACACGGCAACGACGAGCGTCGTCGGTGTGATGATGGGGTTGCGGTAGCGGAACTCGCTGGCAGCCTCAACCTCGGTGGGAATGCGAGCCCAGCCCTCAATAAGGTTCTTGGCGATGAGTCCGGCGTGATAGCTGGTGCCGCAGGCAATCACGTAGACACGGTCGATGTCGTTGAGCTCCTCGAGGGACAGGCCAAGCTCGTCGATGTCGAGCTCGCCGGCCGGCGTCATACGACCGACCAGCGTGTCGCGCACGACACGCGGCTGCTCGTGGATTTCCTTGAGCATAAAGTCGGGATAACCGCTCTTTTCTGCCATGTCCAGGTCCCAGTCGATGTGGGTGACCTTGGGCTCGATAACGTTGCCGGCCTCGTCGGTGTACTCGACGCCTGCGGGCGTGAGCCTGGCAAACTGACCGTCCTCGAGCACCACGACATCGCGGGTGGCGTCGATGAGTGCAATGACGTCGGAGGCGACATAGGCGCCGGTCTCGCCTGCGCCGACTACAATCGGGGAATCCTTGCGGGCTACGGCGATCACGCCGGGCTCGTCAGCGCACACGGCAGCCAGACCATAGGCACCGACCACGTGGGTGCAAGCCTCGCGTACGGAGGCCATCAGGTCGTGCGTCTCGGCATAAGCTTCTTCGATCAGATGCGCGAAGACCTCGGTATCGGTCTCGCTCTTAAAGTGGTGGCCGCGGCCCTCCAGCTCTTCGCGCAGCTCAGCGAAGTTCTCGATGATGCCGTTGTGGACGATGGCGATACGACCGTCGCAGCTGGTGTGGGGATGGGCGTTGGCGACCGAGGGCTTGCCGTGGGTGGCCCAACGGGTGTGACCGATACCGCAGGTAGCGTCGCTGTCGATGTTGGAAAGCTCGCTCTCCAGGCCCGCGACCTTGCCCACGCGGCGGATGACGTCGAGGTGCGCCGCGGCGCCCTCGCCCACCTCGAGCGCGACGCCCGAGGAGTCATAGCCGCGATACTCCATACGCTTGAGGCCCGTGACCAGGATGTTCTTTGCAATATCAGAGCCGGTGTAGCCGACGATTCCGCACATAGGATAAATCCCTTCGTTCGCGTGACTGCAAGACGTCCACGCACAGGGGGCGCTGAGACGTATAACGTTCGAGTATTGTACTCACGCAAGCGCAAGCTGATATACCAGAAGTGGTATCTCAACTTAGATACCACCCGATGCACACACGTCCAGCCGGTCCAAACCACCACAAAAGTGCCTGTCCCCTTTGTGGTGGTCGCGCTGGCAACGGCGTTTCCTCAGATAAAACCTGCCAAAATAAACCTGTCCCTTTTTGGTAGGTTTGGGATGCTACAATCTGGCTTGTACTTGAAACGCATCAAAGGGGCCGCTATGGCAAAGGTAAAAATCAGCGACGTCGCGCGCGAGGCCGGGGTTTCGCTGGGCACGGTTTCCAACGCGCTCAACCACCCCGAAAAGCTGCGCTCCGAGACCCTCAAGCTCATCAACGAGACCATCAATCGCCTTGGCTACCTGCCCAACCAAAGCGCTCGTCAGCTCGCGGGCGGCGCCACCAAGTCTTTTGGCCTGGTGCTCCCCCGTCTCGATCACGGCTTTTCGCTCCAAATCGCCAGCGGCGCCCACAACGAGGCCCGCAAGCACGGCTACGATCTGCTCATCGCCAATGCCGATAACGACGACATTCTCGAGGATCATTACCTGCGCTATTTTATGGGCACGCAGATGTCCGGCGTCATGGTTCAGCCCATGGCGTCCCTCGATTGGCACCCCGCCATGACCAAGATTCCCGTCCCCATCGTCCATCTGGACGTCCATTGTTCAGAACCCGGTTACTACGTGGCCGCCGACAACGAGGCACAGGGGCGCATTATCGCCGAGCTCGCCATCGCCCGCGGCGCACACCGCATCGTCGTTGTAGGCCGAGCGGCATTTATGCAGCTCACCCTGCGCGTCCTTGGCATCCACAAGGCACTTGCCCTGCATCCCGATATCAAAATTGAGGTCATCGATGCCGGAGAGTGGAATACCGCAGCCGACGGCTACAGCATCGGTACCCAGATTGCCGAACGCCCTGCTGACGAGCGCCCCGATTTTGTCATCGGCCTGACCGACGTATTGGCCTCAGGCGTTATCTCGGCGCTGACCGACAAAGGCATTTCCGTCCCCGGCCAGATTCTTGTTGCCGGCTGCGATGGCAACCCGCTTGCCTGGAGCGGATCGGTCCCCCTCACCACGGTAGCACCACCGGGCTACGAGATCGGCCGCAAGGGCGTGCAGCTGCTCATGGAACAAATCGAGGATAAACCTGCCGCCAAGACCAAACGAGTCCGCATCGGCTCCGCCGCGCGCACCGTCACCACGGTCACGGCCACCGAGGACATTAACCGTCAGGAGCTCGTGCGCCCCTTCTTGCTCGAGCGCGTGAGCACCCAAAAGGCCGAGCAGCACCCGACGGGCCCATCCGCGGCCCCAATAACCGACATCAACCTGGGCGCCTACCTGTAACAAAAAAACGCCGCAACGTGAACAGTCCCGCTGCGGCGTTTTTGCTGGCCCCACGGGCCTTCCCCGTTTAGCCGGACCTGCGGCTACGGATATTTATGGAATGTAATCCATTTTTCATTAGCTTTTTTGTTAAAATAGACTCAATTCCATATTTTTAGATATTTCCTATAAGTATTGATTTTGCTCCAGTTTTTTCTCGCCAAGAAAGGGGTTTCATGAATCTGATTGATCGCAAACAGTACCTCGACTGGCTCATTTCGTGGAAAGACTCGCACGTCATCAAGGTCGTTTCGGGCGTGCGAAGGTCCGGCAAATCAAAGCTATTCGAAATCTACCGTAGCTACCTGCGCGATCATGGAATCACAGGCGGCCAGGTTATATCCCTCAACTTTGAAGACCTGGAGTTCGAGTCGCTTACGTCATATAGAGCACTCTACGACTACATTTCCGCCAGACTCGTCCCCGATAAGATGAACTACGTTTTTCTGGACGAGATACAGCACGTCGAGCATTTCGAAAAAGCCGTCGACAGTCTTTTTATCAAGGACAATGTCGACCTCTACATAACCGGTTCCAACGCTTATCTGCTCTCGAGCGAGCTGGCAACTTTGCTCTCCGGCCGCTACGTAGAGCTCAAGATGCTGCCCCTATCCTTTAAAGAGTTTTGCTCGGCAAAAACCAATGACGGAAAGGCTCCCGCGCAGTTGTTTGACGAGTACATAACCAGGGGCTCTTTTCCCTTTATCGCCGAGACGGGTATTCAGGGACCCCAGGCGCGCGATTATCTTATGAGCCTCTACGATACCATCGTCATACGCGACGTTATCGAACGCCTGAAGGTCTCGGACGTCCCGACCCTGCGCGATATCACCAAGTTCCTACTCCATAGCATTGGAAACCGGATCTCGATTAAAAAAATCTCCGACACGCTCTCGTCCAACGGCAACAAAACCGACCAGAAAACCGTAGCCAAATACCTCAAAGGCTTAACAGACAGCCTTGTGCTGTACTTTGCTCCGCGCTATAACGTGCGCGGTCGGCAGCTTCTTTCAACAAACGGCAAATACTACGCCGTTGACCTTGGACTTAGAGGCGCTCTCGTCAAAGCCCAAAGCAGCGATATCGGTCATATCCTCGAAAATGTTGTTTATCTCGAGCTCCTGCGCCGTGGATACGACGTCTACGTGGGCGATATCGACGGCGGGGAAATCGATTTTGTTGCCCTAAAGTCAGACGAGACAGCCTATTTTCAGGTTTCAGCCACAACGCTCGACGAAACTACCCTCAATCGAGAGTTGGCCCCCTTTAAGAAGGTCCGAGACAACTACCCCAAGACGCTTCTTACGCTCGACACGCTGTTTGCGGACGCGAACTACGAAGGAGTCCGCAAGCGCAACGTGATCGACTGGCTCCTGGAGTAACTTGTAACGTCATAACCCTCCGCCAGCTCCTTACCAAGGCCGCAGCCCCAGTCGCTTAAAGCACAATGCCCCTCTTATCGGCCAAAACAGCATCTTGGCGTGATAAGAGGGGCTGACTGCGTCAGCGCCTCCACGCAGGCGCCGTTGCCGCCACCGTCCTGCGAGATCGGGCGCGGGGCATGGCGACTTGCGTGCAAACGCTAGCGCACGGCCTTGACCGCGGCCGGCAGATCGAACAGCGTATCGAGCACGGCCTCGCAGCCATCCACCACGTCCTGCGGCAGCGGCACGATATCGGGAACGGCAAAGACGTGGCAGCCGGCCGTGATGCCCGAGACGCAGCCGTTGCGGGAATCCTCGACCACGGCGCACTCCTCGGGAGCAAAGCGCGCGCGCTCGCAGGCGAGCAGGTACATCTCAGGGTCGGGCTTGCCGTGTACGACGTCCTCGCCGCAGGTCGCCGTCTCAAACTTATCAAAGAGGCCGACCGTCTTAAGGTTGCGCTCGGCGGTAACATGGCGCGACGACGTCGCAAGACCCACGTGATAGCCCGCGGTCAGCAGCTCGTCTAGGCACTCGGCGGCGCCGGCCTTAAGCTCCAGTTCGGTCTTGACCATCTCGTCGCGAATCTCCTTGTGGCGACGATAGATCGCCTCGGTGGTTTCATGGCTGCCATAATGCTTATCAAGGATGTCCATAACATCGGGCAGCGTGCGGCCGATAAACTGATGGATCAGCGCATCATCAATCGCGAGCCCCAGCTCAGCGGCGCCTGCCTTCCAGGCCTTAATCCCCAAACGCTCGGTATCGACCAGCGTTCCGTCCATGTCAAAAATAACAGCCTTGATCATATCGGTCCCCCATCGCTTCGCGCTGCTGTACTCCCGCAACTTTACCGCACCTGTAAACTTGTATATAACGTATATAGCATATTGCACTTTCGTTACATAGATAGAAGTCTTATGACAAGTGGCTCGGTAGGATTATAGTTTTCGACCGAGTACTCAACGGCAAGGATCGATTCATGCTTTCAGACACCACCGCACCTGCAGAGGGGCTTCAGGACAAACTCGCAGCGCTCGAGCAGCTGCTTTTGGCATACGGACGCGTCGCCATCGGCTTTTCCGGTGGCGTCGACAGCAGCTTTTTGGCCGCGGTCTGCGCCCGCATCATGCCCGCCAGCACGCTTCTCGTTCACCTCACCACGCCGCTCATCGGCACGCCCGAGCAGGCTTCGTTTGAGCGGTCCGTTGACGGGCAGGCCAATGAAGGGCCGCATTTTAAGCTCCCCGTGCTCAATCTTTCGGTCGATCAGCTGCGGCTCCCCCAAGTAGCCTGCAACGATGCCGACCGCTGCTACCACTGCAAGCGCGCCGGCTTTGCCGCCATCGTCAACCACGCCAGGTCGCTGGGTTTTCCCACCGTCATCGACGGCAGCAACGCAAGCGACCGCGGCGACTACCGCCCCGGCATGCGCGCCGCCCAGGAGCTCGGCGTGCGCTCGCCCCTCATGGAGGTCGGCTTTACCAAGGACGAAGAGCGCGAGCTGCTGCGCGCCTGGGGCTATCCCGTTTGGAACCTGCCGGCAGGAGCCTGCCTGGCCACGCGTGTCCCCACGGGCGAGGAGCTCACGCGCGAGAAGGTCGATGTAATCCGCGCCTGTGAGGACTACCTGCACGACCTTGGCCTGGACCAGGTCCGCGCACGCCTCGTCGGCGGCTGCATGCATATCGAGGCCGCGCCGGCAGACGTCGCCAAGATCGCCGCCCTCGGCAGCACCGCGGTCAACGACGAGGGCAAGGCCCCGCTTCCCGCCGCCATCGAATCTGCCCTGCGCAACCTAGGCTGCGGCCATATCTCCCCCGAGGTCACCCCCTACATCCACGGCAACATGAACCTTTAAGTTACGCCGTTTTACAAACGGCGTAACCGCTCGGCGCTGCGCGGGTTCCGGGCACGGCAAACTGACGTTCAACTTCACGGGCGCGACCAAAAGGTCAGCGCCCGCTTGTTTCACGTCACCTTGCCGCACCCGGAACCCGCTCGCTCGCTTATGCTCAACCTGGGCTACATAAATTGTCGCCAACCTACCAAAAGAGAACAGGTTTATTTTGGCAGGTTTTATCTGGGAAAACGCAAGCGGGCCCACGCCGAAGCCACCGTCATCAACCTCGGCGCATGCCTTTAGCGCACTGCCCTGACCGCTGCCGGCAGATCGAACAGCGTATCGAGAACGGCCTCGCAGCCATCCACCACGTCCTGCGGCAGCGGCAAGATATCGGGCACGGCAAAGACGTGGCAGCCGGCCGCAATGCCCGAGACGCAGCCGTTGCGAGAATCCTCGACCACGGCGCACTCCTCGGGAGCAAAGCCCGCGCGCTCGCAAGCGAGCAGGTAAATTGCGGGGTCGGGCTTGCCATATGCGACGTCCTCGCCGAAGGTCACCGTTTCAAACTTGTCAAAGAGGCCAACCGTCTTAAGGTTGCGCTCGGCCGCAATGCGGCGCGATGACGTCGCAAGGCCCACGTGATAGCCCGCGGCCAGCAGCTCGTCTAGGCACTCGGCGGCGCCGGCCTTAAGCTCCAGGTCGGTCTTGGCCATCTCGGTGTGAAGCTCAATGTTGCGGGCATAAATTGCATCGGCAGTTTCGCCCTTGCCGTAATGTGCCTCAAGGATGCCCTTAACATCGGCATTCGAACGGCCGATAAACTGATGCATCAGCGCGTCATCAATCGCGATACCCAGCTCGGCAGCACCCACCTTCCACGCCTTCATGTCCAAGCGCTCGGTATCGATCAACGTTCCATCCATGTCAAAAATAACAGCCTTGATCATATCGGCCCCCTTCGCCGGCTTGCGTTACCGCAACCCTACCCCCACTTTGCAACTTGTATATAACGTATATATCATATCGCGCCAACCTACTGAAAAGGGACAGGTTTATTTTGGCAAGTTTTATCTGGGGAAACGCAGACGGGGCCGCGACGTCTATAGCGTCGCGGCCCTTTTCCTTGGAGAAGGATCGATTAATGGAACGGAGAGCCCGTTCTAACCCTCGAGCCCGGCGTTGATGAGCTCGGCAATCTCGACAGGATCGGTGCTTTCGCGCACTTTGTCACGGAAGCCTGCGTCCATCAGCATCACGGCAGCTTTGGAGAGCAGGCGCAGATGCGTGGTTCCAGCCTCGCCGGCGGGCACGTACAGTGCGAGCGCGACATCGACGGGCACGCCATCAAAGCTCGGCCACTCAACAGGCTCGGACAGCTTGAGCACGGCCACGCCCGGCGTATGGATCGCATCGCTCTTGGCATGCGGAACGGCAAAACCGGCGACAAGGCCGGTCTCGGCCTCGTTCTCGCGAGCAATAAAGGCAGCCTCTACGGCAGATGCGTCATCGGCAAAGCCGAGCTCGATGGCCTGCTCGGACAAATAATGCAGGGCATCCTCGCGCGAGGCGGCGGTATACCCGATCGTCACTTGGTTGGCAGATACAAATCCCATGGAAACCTTCCTTACAACACAGACCTGACTGCAGCTTCGATACCGTCGGCGTCCAAACCGTACTTGTGCAGCAAATCGACCGCAGGGCCGGACTCGCCATACACATCGCGCATGCCGACGCGTCGCATCGGCAACGGATGCTGTTCCGCGAGTACCGAGGCCACGGCCTCGCCAAGACCGCCGATAATCGAGTGCTCCTCGGCAGTGACCACGCGACCAGTCTTCTTGGCGCTGGCAACCACCAGGCGCTCATCAAGTGGCTTGATCGTGTGCATGTTGATGACCTCGGCATCGATGCCATCGGCAGCGAGCGTCTCGGCAGCCTCAAGCGCCTCGGCGACCATAAGGCCACAAGCGATGATGGTCACATCGGACCCCTCACGCACGACCACGCCGCGGCCAATCTTGAACTCATAGTCCTCGTGGTCGTTGATGACCGGTGTTGCCAGACGGCCGAAGCGCATGTAGACTGGCCCCTCAAATTCATACGCGGCGCGTACGCAAGCGCGAGCCTCGATGTCATCGGCGGGAACGATCACCGTCATACCCGGAATCGTGCGCATGAGCGCGATGTCCTCGCAGCACTGATGCGTGGCGCCGTCTTCACCGACCGAGATGCCCGCGTGCGTAGCGCCGATTTTGACGTTGAGGTGCGGATAGCCGATGGAATTACGCACTTGCTCGTACGCGCGGCCGGCGGCGAACATGGCAAAAGTGCTCGCAAAGGCGACGTGACCCGTGGTCGCGATGCCGGCGGCAAGCCCCATCAAGTTGCTCTCGGCAATGCCGGCATCGTAGAAGCGCTCGGGGTGCGCAGCCTTAAACTTTGCGGTCTGCGTTGCGGCGGCCAGGTCGGCATCGAGAACCACAAAGTCATCGCGCTCATTGCCCAGCTCGACAAGTGCCTCGCCATAGCTAACGCGCGTGGCGACTTTCTTGACGTCTGCCATTAGAGCTCCTCCCCTGCTGCTGCGAGCTCGGCCATGGCCTGCTCAAACTGTTCATCGTTGGGTGCCTTGCCGTGCCAGCCCACCTGGTTTTCCATAAAGGAGACGCCCTTGCCCTTCACCGTCTCGGCGATAATGGCCACAGGCGAGGCGCTCACTTTGCGAGCCTCGGCAAAGGCGGCGGCAATCTGCGCCATGTCGTTACCGTCGGCGAGCTCGATCACATGCCACTTAAAAGCGCGGAACTTGTCGGCAAGTGGCATAGCCGAGTTAACTTCGTCGATACTGCCGTCAATTTGCAGGCCATTATGATCGACGATAGCGACGAGGTTATCCAGGTCGTGGTTGCCGGCGAACATGGCCGCCTCCCACACCTGGCCCTCCTCGCACTCGCCGTCGCCCAACAGCGTGTAGACGCGGTAGCTGTCACCCCAGTGCTTTGCGGCGAGCGCCATTCCAACCGCGGCGGAGATACCCTGACCGAGCGATCCGGTAGACATGTCGACGCCCGGCGTGTCATTCATATTGGGATGGCCCTGCAGGCGGCTGCCGATATGACGGAGCGTCTCGAGCTCCTCCTTGGGAAAGAATCCGCGTTCGGCGAGCACGGCATAGAGTGCCGGAGCGCAATGTCCCTTGGAAAGCACAAAGCGATCGCGCTCGGCGCGGCTCGGATTCGCCGGGTCGACATCCATTTCCTCAAAGTAGAGGTAGGTCATAATGTCGGCGGCGCCAAGCGATCCACCCGGATGCCCCGACTTGGCGGCGTGGACGCCCGTGACAATACCGCGGCGAACCTCATTGGCAATCTTAGCCAGTTCCTGATCGGTCATGGAGTTTCCTCTCTTGAGCACGCCGACCCGGCATAACAAATGCTGGGCCGGCAGAACCATCGTTACTGCGCCTCGACGACCTTTTTCCAGTCAGCCTCAAAAGAGGCGAGGCCCTGGTCGGTCAGCGGGTGATGCAGGCACTTCTTGAGAGCGGCCATGGGGACGGTCGCGATATCGGCACCGAGCAGCGCCGCCTGGGTCACGTGATTGGGCGTGCGGACCGAAGCGGTGATGATCTCGACGGTGTCGTCGACGTTCTTGCCAGTCCAGTCATAGTTCTTGATGCAGGTCACAACGTTGTCGAGCTGCGAGATACCGTCCTCGGCGATGTCGTCGAAGCGTCCCACAAACGGGCTGATGTAGCGGGCACCGGCGTTGGCGGCCATGAGGGCCTGCGTCGGCGAGAAGACAAGCGTCATGTTGACGCGCACGCCTGCGTCGGCCAGGGCGCGGCAGGCGGCGAGGCCGGCCTCGCACACGGGAAGCTTAACCACGATGTTGGGAGCGAGGGCGGCAAGACGCTTGCCCTCCTCGATCATGCCCTCGGCAGTAGTCGCGGTGGACTCGGCGGACACGGGCAGGCCCTCGCAGAGCTCGGCAATCTTGAGCATATGGGGCTCAAAGTCGGCGAGCTTACCGCCGGTCTTGGCGTACAGGGACGGATTGGTGGTGACGCCAGCAAGGCAGCCCCAGCTCTTGGCCTCGGCGATCTCGTCAAGGTTGGCGGTATCGATAAAGAACTTCATGGTGCAAACTCCTTCGGAGGAATCCAAAACTCAAAAGAAAGGACAAAGGGGATGCCCCTTTGTCCTATGTGCCGGGCCTGCAGCTGGGACATGCCCCAGGCCCGGCGTCGTGTAGGAAAAACTACTTAGTCCTCGAGAGCCTTCTCGATGCGGCTCGTGACGCCCTTGAGGTTAAGGCCGACGACGTACTGCTTGATCGGGCGCTTGATGTGCTCGATCACAAAGCGCTTGCCGTCGATGTCCTGGGCAGCGAGGTTGCGGTAGAGCTTCTCGACCTGCTCCTTGACCTCGGGATCGTTGAACGCGTAGTGGCCGGAGACATCCAGAATCTTCAGGCTGAGCTCGTCGTCGGCCAGGATGTCGTCAACCTGCAGGTTAACGTCGTCGCCGGTCATCCACTTGCGCCAACGCTCGGTCTTGATAGCCTTGACCAGCAGCGTGTGATACAGGTCGGAGGGATCGTCGCACAGGCCGTTGTCGACCAGAATCTGCTCGGTAGCGCAGAGCTTGAGGTAAGCGCGGGTCTCCTCGGTGCCGTACTGAGGGGCAACATTGGAGGCCGTCACGTGAGCCGGGATGTGCTCGAGCAGCGTCGCGTCATCCAGGTAGTCGGCGTTGTGCTCCTTCAGGCCCACGCCGTAGCGCTTGGCCATATCGGCAAGCTCGCGAGCGTTCTTGAAGTTGTAGTGACCGACCTGCTCCGTCCAGCGGGTAAGGGTGCCGGTCTGGCCGACGATAAAGGTGGGCATGGGGCAGCCGCGCTTCTCGAGCTCGGGCTGCAGCTGAGAAATGAACTCCTCGTACTTATCGGTAGAGGTCAAGCCGCCATTGGTCTCCTCGGTACCGACCTCATAGGCAACCTCGGGCAGGTTATGCTCGCGACGGTATTGCTCAAGGTAGTCGATAAGATCGATCGTGCGGCGAAGCACCACGTCGAGCGGAATAACCTTGCCGATCTGATAGGGGTCCTTGGTGGGGTCGACCATCAGCAGGTCAAAGCCTGCCTCCATGTCGGCGACGAAGGACTTGCGGGCGAGCTCCATGGCCTCGTCCTCGGGCAGGTGGGCGTTACGCTCCTCGTCGCGCTGCCACGGACCGCCGTGATCGCGGCACAGGTAGTACGGACCGGTGTAGCCCACCTCGTCGGCAACCTTCTTAATGTCGGCGGCAAAGCGCGTCTGGTCCCAGCCGTTGACGTAGCCGGCGCCCATCTCGTCCATATCGACCTGGTTGCGGCTAGCGATAAACATGGGCGGGAAATCCTCGTCCTTGGCAAGCTCGAACACGGCCTGAATCAGGTTGGGGCTCATGGGGCCAATGCCGACCATGGTTGCGTGATCGCCGCTATCCTGCAGCTTGAGCATGCCCTGAACGGCCCGGCGGATGGTGAGGTTGGACATTTTGTTCTCCTTCTCCAGAGGATTTTTGACAAAAGTTCCCTGGGACCCAGATGCGGGCCCTATCAGTACGGATGGATTTTGTTGTGTAGGGGCGGTTGTGCGGAGTCAAATCCATCCCTCCGCACAACCGGAGTCCTTAAAGGTTTACTTGGCCTGCTTATCGAGCGTAGGCTTCATGGCAATCAGGATTGCAGCGGCGACCACGGAGCCAATCACGATGTCCAGGCAGAACAGCGCGACGTTGTTGGTGGCAAGGGCGACGATAAAGCCACCGTGCGGGACGTAGCAGTCGATACCCTGGAAGGCGGCAAGCGCCGCGCCCACGGCAGAGCCGATGCAGATGCCGGGAAGGGTGTGACCGAGGTCCTTGACCGCGAAGGGAATGGCGCCCTCGGTAATACCGATGCAGCCCATGAACAGTGCGGAGATACCCATCTGGCGATCGGCGTCATCGAACTTGTTCTTGGCGATGAGCGCAGCGAGGCCACAGGCAATCGGGGGAACGGCGACGGCGACGCGGAACATACCGTTGGGGCCATAGATGCCGGAGGCCATGATGGCCATAGTAAAGGTCGAAGCGGTCTTGTTGATGGGGCCACCCATATCGAAGGCGGTCATAACGCCAATGACCAGACCCAGGACAACTGCGGAACCGCCCTGCAGGCTGCCGAGCACGCCGGTGAGCCAGTCCATCACAAAGCCAAGCGGCGTGGCCAGGATGTAGATATAGGCCATGCCCAGGACAAGCGAGGTCAGAATCGGGATGATCAGGATGGGCATGATGGTCTGGATGGTGTTGTTGACCTTCCAGGTCTTCATCCAGCGGACAAAGTAGCCGCAGATAACTGCCATGATCATGGCGCCCAAGAAGCCGGTCGAAACGCTGTTGCCGTTAGGGGTAACGACTGCGTTGTTGACCAGGTAGCCCAGGACAAAACCGGGGGCGAGCGCGGGCTTGCCGGCCATCGAGTAGGAGATGTAAGCCGCAAGCACCGGAATCATCATGGAGATGCCGGCCATGCCGATGGTATTAAGGCTCACCATCAACGGGTTGGTTACCTCCATACCGCTAGCACCGGCAGTACCGGATGCCAACGAGAAGGCGAGGAACACGCCACCGATAACGACAATGGGGATAAAATAGGAAACGCCGGTATTGAACGCATTGAGCAGCGTCTTGCCAGGATCGGCAAAGATAGACTGCTTGGACGCCGGTGTCGGGGCCTGCGGGGCAGCGGAGACGGCCTTCTTCTCTGCCTTGGCCTCGGCCTTGGGCGCGTCAACGGCGCCACCCGTCGCCTTGATAATCTCAACAGCCTGGTCGATGATCTTGACCGGATCGGCGATTACATCGGAAGTACCGACCTTGAGGAACTTGCCCTCGGCCATCTTCTGCTCAAAACGGTCCTCGTTCTCGACACCCACGTCGACGGACTCCAGGACCAGGTCGGCGGAGTCCACGTCTTCCTGCGTGAGCTCATTCTCGATACCCAGGCCACCCTGAGCCTCGACCTTGCACTCGATGCCACGGGCGGCGCATTCATCTTGAATCGCCTTCTGGGCCATATACGTGTGGGCGATACCCACGGTACAGGCGGCAACGCCTACGATCTTCATTGCTTCCCTCTTTTCATAGAGTTGCGTGCGCAAGACACCGTTTGCGGAGGCCTCCGGAGCATCCCCTGCCGTTTGGACTTGCTGTCTTTTCGACAAGACCAATATAGGTGCTTAATTTTCTTAATGCCAGCTTATTTCGGTAAACGCGCAGGTCAGAGCGTTGGTTACGCTATTTAGTTATGCGTTTAACCAAAAATGAATCCTGCGATTTTACCCTCGATTTCAAAAGTCAAGAAGTATTTGATTTTCTCGGTAGACGGCAGATACGCATGCCGGTCACAAATTTCGACCCCACCCGTATACCGCATTTGTTGCATACTCATATGAAAGGAGAAAGCCGCTCACCGAAGCGCATCCCTCACCAAGACTCAAAGTCATCATGTTGGAAAATGCTCATCTGTCGGAAGGAGTCGCTGTGGCAAAACAGCGCGTTACGATTGCAGACGTCGCTCGAGAGGCGGGAACCTCGACGGCAAGCGTCTCGTATTACCTCAACGACAAACGAGAAAAGCTTAGCGAAAAGACGCAGAACAAAATCGCGCGCGTCATTAAGGAACTCGGATACGTTCCCAACGCCCAAGCGCAGACGCTCACCGGCAAGCAAACCCACGTCATTGCCATCATCATTTTGGATAACACCAACAAATGGGCGGGGCTCGTTCTCAATGGCATGGAGCAGGTCATGCTCCCCGCGGGCTACCAGACGGTCGTTTGCACGAGCAACTTTAACCCCGAGACCGAGCTCATGTACGTCGACAAGATGCTCTCGCTGGGCGTCGATGGCTTTATCATCCAGCCCACGGCAAATTTCAAGGCCGTGCACGACCGCATTAGACGCGCCGGCAAGCCCGTCGTCTTTTTTGACGCGGCCATCTACAGCCCAGGCACCAGCTGGATCAAAACCAACCTCTACGACGGCGTGTACAACGCCACACAGGCACTCCTCGACGCCGGCTACGAAGATTTCTTTTCCATTGCCGCCAACATGACCGAGATGCGCACCCGCATGGAGCGTTTTCAGGGGTATGCCGAGGCGCTGGCAGCGAACGGACAGCTCTACAAAGCGATTCCCATCGACCACAACAAGCCGTCAATCAACGAGCTTACCGAGTACTTTAAATTCAAGTTTAATCCCGCCAAGCGTACGCTCATCTTTGTCCAAAACCAATGGGCGCTCCCCCGCGTCTACAAGGCCCTCCAACCCATGGCCCATCTGCTTCCGCAGCAAATAGGTCTTTTGGGACTCAACTGCGAAGACTGGACTAATCTCACCACACCGACCGTCTCCACCATCATCGAGCCCGTCGACCAGGAAGGCAGGGAGGCGGCCGAGATGCTGCTCGCCTTGCTTGATGGCAGCAGCCAACCCGGCGAGCAGCGCATTCTCGAGTGCAAGCTCAACTGGCTCGACTCCACCTCGATCTAGACCGCGGGACAAATAAATCAGGAGTGTTTGTCCCAAATCTTAAGTATTTGTTCGACAGAACGGCCCCTGTCGGCTCCTGCTAGACTGGTAGATTCGCAACCGACTACCCAGGAGCCCCCATGTCGCGCAAGTCCGCCTACAAGCAAGTACTTTCCATCGGCACCGCCGTGGTGCTGGGATTTGCGCTGTTTACAGGATCTCTCGACGGGGCACCCAAGCTGTTGTCGTCGCAAAGCGATGAGCAGGCGGCGGCTCTAGCCGAGAAGCAAAGCGAGAGCCCCAACCGCACCGACGACGAAGCGGACTTGGTCGCCCGGCTCGAATCGGGAACAGCGAGCTCCGAGGACTCCGGCGATGGCTCCGAATCCGCCACGACCAACACCAACGGCAACGTTGCCGAGGACAGCTCCACCACTCCCATCGACGAGGTCGAAAACCCCGATCTCGACCGCGCGCGCGGCGTTTACCTCACCAGCATTCCCGACTACGCCGGCAACCCCTACGTTGCCCTTCGCGCCGATAGCACGCACCCGTTGGGCACGCCGTCATTCACACTCGATGAATACGAGCGCGCTACAGAAGAGGGCTGCTTTAAGAAGTTCTCTAAACTCGACAGCCTGGGCCGTACCCGCAAAGCACTCGCCTGCATAGGACCCGAATCGCTCGGTCAGGGCAAGCGCGGCGATATCTCGCGTATCCACCCCGCCGGATGGCACCAGCAGCGCTACGACTTTATTCCAGGCCAGAGCCTCTATAACCGCTGCCACCTTATCGCTTGGTCGCTCTGCGGCGAAAACGCCAACCGCAAAAATCTCCTGACCGGCACGCGTTATCTCAACGAAACGGGCATGCTGCCCTTTGAGGAGCAGATCCTCGGTTACATCCGCGACACTGGCAACCATGTGCTCTACCGCGTCACGCCCATGTACAACGAAGAGGAACTCGTCTGCCGCGGCGTGCGCCTTGAGGCCCAATCGGTCGAGGACCACGGCAAGACCCTCTGCTTCCACGTATATTGCTACAACCTGCAGCCGCATGTGCGGATCGACTACGCCACCGGCCGCAATCAGGCCTCGGGAGACTAGGGCCGACCAAGCTGTCCCAAAACCTAAAATGATCCGTTCTCCTCCGTCCCCCGGGGATCAAAAAGGACCGCTCTGGATTGCCCAGAGCGGCCCTTGCACCGGCATGTATGTTGCAGGCAACGCCATACGCTACTTAGCGCGGCCCTCCTCATAGCGCTCGACCAGCTTGGCCTGAACGTCATAGGGCACCTGCTCATAGCCCGCGGGCTTCATGGTAAAGTCGCCCGTGCCGCGCGTGATGGAGCGCAGGCGCGTCGAGTAATCCGTCAGCTCGGCCAGCGGCGCCTGGGCAATGACCACGGTGTCTCCGCGCTCATCGGTCTCCATGCCCGTCACGCGACCGCGCGAGGCCGAGATGTCGCCCATCACGGCGCCGGCGTAGCTCTCGGGGATCGTCACCGTGATTTCCTCGATAGGCTCCAGCACCACTGGATCGGCATCGGCGCATGCCTTGCGCAGGCCGATGCGAGCCGCCGCGCGGAACGCCATCTCGTTGGAGTCGACGCTGTGATACGAACCGTCGTACACAACCACGCGAATGCCCGTGAGCGGGTAGCCGGCAATAATACCGTCCTTCATGGTCTCCTGGACGCCCTTGTCCACGGCGGGAATCAGCGAGCGCGGAATGCGACCGCCCACGACCTCGTCCACGAACTCATAGCCGTCGCTCGTGCCGTCGGGCCCAATGAGCGGCTCAACGCGCAGCCAGCAGTCGCCATACTGACCGGCACCGCCAGTCTGCTTCTTATGGCGACCCTGGGCACTTGCCGTGCGGCGAATGGTCTCGCGATACGGAATGCGGATCGGCACGCTTTTGGCCACGACCTTGGTGCGGTCCTCAAGGCGATTGAGCAGGACCGAAACCTGTGCCTCGCCCACCGCCGAAATGATGGTCTGGCCGGTCTCCTCGTCGCGATCGATGCTCATGGTCGGATCGGCCTTGCAGGCCTTCTCGATAAACGTGTAGAGCTTCTCTTCGTCGCCGCGATTCTCGGCCTCAATGGCGATGCGGTACTGCGAGTTGGGGAACTTAAACGCCGCAGCCTCGACCTTGCCGGTAATCGAGAGTGTATCGCCCGTCTCGGCCGCCAGCTTGGGCGCCACGATAATGTCGCCGGCATAAGCGTGGCCGACCTCGGTCATGTCACGGCCGCACATCACATACAGGTGGGCCAGACGCTCACCCTTGCGCGTGCGCGCATTGACCAGCTCAAGGCCAGGCTCAAGCGTACCCGTCAGCACCTTGATAAAGCTGATGCGACCCTGTTGCGGATCGGCCAAGGTCTTAAACACAAACGCCACCGGGCGGTCATCGTCACTCGAGATCTTAAGCGAATCGCCGTCGATGAGCGGCATCTCGCCGTAGTCCGTCGGCGCCGGGAAGTACGTGGCGATATCGTCCATCAGCGAGTTGACGCCCTGCTCCTTAATGCAATCGCCCGCAAAGACCGGCACAAAGATACGCTCGGCGATCGCCTTCGACAGCAGGCCTTCAAGCTCCTCCTGCGTCAGCGTCTCCTCGCCTTCCAAGTACTTCATCATCAGTTCGTCGTCAGCCTCGGCCACCAGCTCGCACAGATGGTCATGGGCCTCCTCGGCCTGGGCACGATACTCCTCGGGAATCTCCGACTCAACGGCCTCGGCGCCGTTGCAGTGGCGCGCCTTCATGCGCACCAGGTCGATGATGCCGTCAAAGTCCTCGCCCTCGCCCCAGGGAAGGGTCACGGCGCCCAGGCGCGTACCAAAGCGCTCCTGCAGCAGGTCCATGGTGGTCGCAAAGCTGGCCTCGGAGCGCGACAGGCGGTTTACGAACACCGCACGCGCCAGGCGCAGGTCCTCGGCGGCATACCAGAGCTTAACCGTCGTAGGCTGCGGGCCGGCCTCGGCGTCGACCACAAACAGAGCCGTCTCGCAGACGCTCATCGCGGCAAAGGCGTCGCCGATAAAATCGGGATAGCACGGGGCATCGAGCACATTGATACGAGCGCCCTTCCAGTCGATCGGCGCAATGGTCGTCGAGATGGAAAACGCACGCTTGACCTCTTCGGGGTCATAGTCGAGCGTGGGCTTGGTGCCGTCGTGGCCGCCCAGGCGGGCGGTCTTGCCGGAAAGGTGGAGCATGGCCTCGGCGAGTGAAGTCTTGCCCACCCCGCCTTGGCCTACGAGCACCACGTTCCTTACGTTACCGGTCTTGGGAGCACCCATGATGACCTCCTTGCAGGGCCGCGCGCAATGCGCGACGTCAACGGGGAGGGTTCGCGGTCGGTGCCGTCCCAGGAGCAGCATGGTCGGCAGCCGAGCCGACTCACCCTCCAAATGTCCTATGCCACCACCCTACCCTCACGGGCGGCTGTCCATGCATACCTTTCGGCGCACGTATGAATACAGGCGGCGAGAGGAAGAGACAAGCTTGTGAGTCGATTATTGAACCCCGTCGACGCAAACAAAAGGCCGCCACAGACCGTAAGACCTGCGGCGGCTTCGCCTCAATTAATAGTTGAGTAAATACCTGAGCCTATCCCTCGATACGGCTCAAGAACTCACGCGTGCGCTGCTCGCGCGGATGGTCGATGACCTGCTCGGCAGGTCCCTCCTCGACAATACGACCGCCGTCCATAAAGACCACGCGGTCGGCAACGTCGCGGGCAAACTGCATCGCGTGTGTCACGATCACCATCGTCATATTCTGCGCGGCCAGATCCTTGATGACGCGCAGAACCTCGGCCGTCAGCTCTGGATCGAGCGCCGAGGTCGGCTCATCAAAGAACAAGATTTCCGGGTCGAGCGCCAGGGCGCGGGCAATACTCACGCGCTGCTGCTGACCGCCCGAAAGCTCGCAGGGCACCTTGTTCTCGTTACCCGTAAGTCCCATCTGTGCAATAAGCTCGTGTGCGCGGGCCTCCACCTGCTCACGCGGGCGCTTAAGCACGCGGATCGGTGCATCGGTGATGTTTTTCATCACAGTATAGTGCGGGAACAGATTGTAATTTTGGAACACCAGGCCGAATCGCGAGCGTGTCCGCTTGGGCACATCGCCCTTCGCATAGACCGCGCCCGAACCCGCATCCGTCGCAACGGCAAGGTCACCAAACGAGAGCGAGCCTCCGTCGAGTGTCTCGAGCAGCGTGGCACACCGCAGCAGCGTGGACTTGCCGCCACCCGAAGGCCCGATAATCGCCACGACCTCGCCACGCTTGACCTCGAGCGAGATATCCTTGAGCACCTCATTGCCGCCAAATGCCTTGCGCGCGCTATCGATTTTCATCACTGAGTTAGTCATGGTAGTAATCCAATTTTTTCTCCGCGGCGCCCAGCAGCATCTCGACCACAAAGTTAAAGACCCAGTAGATCAGCGCCGCGATCGCAAACGGCACCATGCTCACTTGCGAGGCAACTAGCGCCTTGGCCGTCGAGAACATCTCGCCCACGCCAATGGCAAATGCCAGCGACGTATCCTTGACCAGCGTGATAATCTCGTTTCCCATCGCCGGCAAAATACGCTTAGCGACCTGCGGCATCACGATATACAGAAACGTCTGTATGCGCGAATAGCCCAGCACCTCGGCTGCCTCGTATTGACCGCGCGGAATGGACTGCAGGCCCGAGCGATAGATCTCGGCAAAGTAACCGGCGTAGTTGATGATGAACGCCACGACGCACGCCGTCCACTTGGAATCGGGCGTGAGCGAAATGCCAAACACGTAGTACGGGGCAAAGTAGATGGCAAACATCTGCAGCATGAGCGGTGTACCGCGCATTACCGAAATGTAGATGCGCGCAATCCAGCGGAGCGGCGCAATTTTACTCATGCGCATAAACGCTACGGGGATTCCCAGCGGAATCGATCCGAGCAGCGTCAGCACAAACAGCTGCAAGCTGACCAAGAATCCCTGGCCAAGCATCTGCATCATGACCTGAATAGACAACCTAAGCTCTCTTTCACAGCAACAGTACAGCGGTTTTTACTCTCAAATAGGCACAGTGCCCAAGATTGCGAGCGACAAGCCCGACGAAGCGTACTTTGGTACGCGAGGAGGGTTGGAGCCGCAAGATTCATACGGGTTTTCCAGGTGCCCGAGGTTGCCGCGAAAGAGGAGCGACGCGTACTTTTGTACGCGAGCGACGGTTTGAGCGGCAAGATCGGGTGCCTGGGAAAGCCGTTATTTGAGAACCCAGTTGTCGAAGGAAAGACCGTAATCTGCATACTTATCGCACAGGTCCTTGACCGTGCCGCCCTCGTAGAGCGCCTTGAGTGACTCGGTTACAGCATCGGCCGACTTGGTGTCGCCCTTCTTAAAGCCGACGGCGTAGTGCTCGCTGGACAGCGGCTTGTCGAGCTGCGTATAGGCATCGGGCTTGGCGGCCAGCTGATACTGAGCGATCGAGAGGTCACAGGCAACGGCATCGACCGCACCACTCTCGAGCTGCATAAACGCCGTGTTGTACTCACCGATGGTATCGAGCGTGGCAAACGTCGCGGCCAGATCCTTCTGGTCGCCCTCGAGCACATCCTGCGCAGCGGAATCAGTCTGGGTAATCACGGTCTTGCCGGCAAGATCGTCCCAGCTCTTGATACCCGCGTCCTTCTTGACCACCAACACCTGCTCGTTGAGCATATACGGCTCGGAGAACGTGTAGTCGTCCTCGCGGCCCTCCATGGTAAAGCCGTTCCAGATGCAGTTGATGGCGCCGGAGTTGAGCAGCGTGTCCTTGGCATCCCAATCGATGGCCTCGTAATCGACATCCCAGCCCTGCTTATCGGCAACGGCCTTGGCAAGGTCAAGGTCAAAGCCCGTGTACTCGCCGTCATCGCCCACAAAGCCGTACGGAGGGTAGGACTTGTCAAAGCCCACCACGAGCTTCTTGGACTCCGCGGCGCCCTTCACATCCTTGGCCGCGGCAGAACCAGCAGCGGAGCCCTTGCCAGCACCACCGCCGCAGCCGACAAGACCAAGGCCAAGCACCGTGGCGAGCGAGCCGGCTAGACCAACAAACTGACGACGAGACATATCGGTATTCATGGTATTCCCCCTCGATAGCACTTTAGTTAGGTAAAGTGAGTCATGTAACGTCCAGAATCATACACTTTACCTTGATAGAGTACAAGGGAGGGTTTGCCCGCCGGGTGCCGGGGCAGGGGTTAAGTTTGCTGCTCTACAGTCCTGCTCACGACGGAGAGCACATTAAGTGCTCTCCTGTTCGTGCGGAACTCGCGACAAACTTAACCCCTGCCCCGGCACCCGGCGGGCAACCTTCGTTGAACTTATCACTGTCATGAAATGGCCGCTTGTATATCGTCCTTTAACTTGGAACGGTACAATGCTTGCAGCTTTCAATTTATACATTAGTGGGGTTAATTCATGGCAGAATCTCGTGCGGAGCGTAAGGCTCGTCGTGCTTTGATTGAGGCGGCTGAGGGGTCGGAGGAGAAAAAATCTTCTAAGAAATCCAAGTCGTCTCAGGATGCGAAGGGTAAGTCGGCGAAGGGCAAGGTTAAGACCAAGCGCCCCAGTTCTCGTCGGAGCGAGGATAAGGCAACTCAGACTCGCTCCAAGCGCTCGCATAAAGATCCGGTTTCGTCTGCGCGTAAGGCCGTGGATCCCAAGTCTCCCTGTTCGATCATGAAAGCTTGTGGTGGGTGTACGGCACTCAATCGTCCTTATAAGAAGCAGTTGGCGGCCAAGCAGGCTGCTATGGAGGAGCTGTTTGCTGAGCTCTGTGAGCGCGAGGGTGTTGCCGTTGATCCCATTCGCGGTATGGGTGTTACCCTGGGCGACCCGGGCAAGTATCCTGCGCCGCGTGGTTTTCGTCATAAGGCTGCCACTCCGTTTGCTCCCGGCAAAGAGGGCGCTGTCCGCTGCGGCTTTTTTGAACGTGGGACGCACAGAATCGTTGCTGTTCCTGAATGCCCTGTCGAGGCGCCGGGCACTCGTCAGATTCTCAACGGCATCGCTCGCGAGGCCGAACGTCTGCATATTCCTGCCTTTAACGAAGACAAGCATCTGGGGCTGCTTCGCTATGCCGTCGTTCGCTGCGGCTGGCGCACCGACCAGATTATGGTCACCCTCGTGACCGCCCAGCGCGACCTGCCGCATGCGCAGGAATTCTTTGAGGCCGTCGCTGCACTCGATCCGCGTATCGTCACCGTCGCCCAAAACATCAACGGACGTCCCGGCAACGCCATCCTCGGCGAGGAAACCCGTATTGTATATGGCGCCGAGTGCATGCGCGACCAGCTGCTCGGCTGCGAGTTCGACATCTCCCCCACCGCGTTCTACCAGACCAACCCGCAGCAGACCGAGCTGCTCTACCAGCTCGCTATCGACGGCATGGATCTGCACCAGGGCGATGTGCTTATGGATGCTTACTGCGGCAGCGGCACCATCGGTCTTTGCGCAGCTAAAGAAGCCCAGAACGAGGGTATCGGCATCATGCTGCTCGGCGTAGAGCGCAACCCGGCAGGCATTGCCGACGCACGCCGCAATGCCGAGCTCAACGGCCTCACCCGCAGCGCCTGGTTTATGGCCGACGATGCCACCGATTACATCCTAGATGCCGCCGACAACAACGAGCGCGTCGATGTCCTTTCCATCGACCCACCGCGCGCCGGCTCCACCCCCGAGTTCCTCGAAGCCGCCTGCGCACTTAAGCCGCGCCGCATCACCTATATCAGCTGCAACCCCGTGACCCAAGAGCGCGACCTGCACCAGCTCCTCGACGGAGGCTATCGCCTGCTCAAGATCGCACCCGTCGACATGTTCCCCCACACCGACCATACCGAAACCGTAGCGGTCCTCGAACGCCGCTAACCAACCTCAGTAGATTTTAGGGCAAGAAGGGGGCAGCCCGCCTGGACCGCCCCCCCCCTTCGCTTGGTTTATAAACTCCGCTACATCCCCTTGCGCAGGTCGCACACGCCGGCTGCCGCCATCTCGCGCAGCAGCGTCTCGCGGTCGCGCGTCACGATCAGGTCTAGCGGGAAGTGAATCTCGTCGAGCATCTTGCGCGCCTGGTCGAGCTTACCAATCGCCATGCCAATATGCGCATCGGTCGAAACGCCAATCCCCACGCCCAGCTCGGCGCAACGCTCGGCAATCTTGCGGCATACGGCCCAATGCTCAGTGTCGACACCATGTTCAAGACTATGGTTGTTGATCTCGATAATCTTGTGCTTGGCCTTGGCCGCCAGCAGCACCTCATCGATATCGAACGGCAAGCCCGAACGACCCGTATGCCCAAGCATAAACACCTTGGGGTGCTCCAGGGCGTTGATATACATCTCGGTCGTCTGGGCCAGCGTCGCGCCCTCAGCAATCTGCGGATTATGCACGCTTGCAACCAAATAATCCAAATTACGCGTAACCAAATCGAACAGCGAATGCTGACGGCTGTATGAATCGCCGGCAATATCGAGCGTGACAGGAGTGTCCTCACCAAACAGGCTTCCGTCCAGCGAAACGATATCGGCCTCGGCACCACGCAGCACTAGCACGCCGCTCCAAATGCGCGGCCAGATATCCTGGTTGATAAAGAACTGGTAACTGCGCAGGTCATTGGGGCAAGCCGTAACCATAGAGCTCAGATGGTCGGCGGATCCGAGCACCTGCAGGCCACGCTCTGCCGCCCAGTACACGTTCTCCTCAATGGTCGAATATGCATGCGCAGAGAACATCGTATGAGTATGAATGTCACAAGAAAGCAGGTAGGGCATCGGGTCTCCTTATCTGGCATGGCCGTCGCTTATATTCATTGTACGCATAGCCTTCGATAGTCGTAAAACCACTCCATCCCAAAGACACAACGTTCATGACAACGGGGTCCGGCTTAACACCAAACCCCGTTTCACGTAAAACATTGTAGGCAGAGCGCTTTACTTTTAACGATACTCGTCCGCCAACCGTTTCCAAGCGGGTAGCGAATTGATGATCGTTTCGTAACTCACGCAATAGCCCAGGCGGAACCAACCCGGCATACCAAAGCTGTCCGAGGGAACCGCAAGCAACTCATACTTCTTTGCGCGCTCACAAAACGCATTCGCATCGGGCTCGAGCGCCTTCACCCACAGGTAGAAAGCACCATCCGGCTCAACATAGGTGTAGCCGTACTCCGTCAATGCGTCGGTGAGCGCCGTGCGGTTGCGGGCATAAGCCTCGATATCGCTCGGCTCATCGATGCAATCGATAATCACGCGCTGGAAGAGTGCCGGTGCGCATACAAAACCCAGCGTACGGGCAGCACCCGCAACAGCCGGCATCAGACGCGCAGCCTGCGGATTGGTGTTGGGAACCAAGATCCAGCCCACGCGCTCACCCGGCAGCGACAGCGACTTAGAATACGAGTAGCACACCACGGTGTTCTCGTAGATCGAGGGTACCCAAAGCACCTCGGCACCGTACACGATCTCGCGGTACGGCTCATCCGAGATGAGGACAATCGGATTCTCGGGATCGCGCTTGGCGTTGACCTCGCGCAAAACATTGGCCAGTCGCGTCAGCGTGTCGCGCGTATACACGGCACCGGTCGGATTGTTGGGCGAGTCGATGATGACGGCAGTCGTCTTATCGCTGATCGCCTTGAGCACGTTGTCCACGCTCAGCTGGAACGTGTCTTCATCGGCAGGCGCCTCTACACACGTGCAGCTGGCCTTCTCGATCCACACGCGATACTCCGGAAAGTACGGGGCGATAACAATGACCTCGTCGCCCGGGTTCGTAACGGCGTTGAGCGTGCAGGTGAGCGAAGCCGCGGCACCCACCGTCATAAAGACGTCCTTGCCCTCATAACTCGTGCCAAAGCGGCGGTTGAGCGATTCGGCAACGGCTGCCCGACATTGCGGCAGGCCCGGTGCGGGGGTGTAGCCGTGCAGCTGGTCACTCGGCAGCTCCAAGGCCTTCTTAATGGACTCCGCCACGACAGCAGGCGCCGGAACGCTCGGGTTGCCCAGCGAAAAATCGAATACGTTCTCCGCACCGATCTGTGCCTTGCGCTCAAGGCCATAGCTAAAAATCTCACGGATGATGGAGCTTTCCGCACCGCGAGCATACATAGTTTCGTTGATCATCTGTTCCCCTTTCGCATAGGCGCTATTGTACGCTTTAGCCGAGCAAAGTGCCGCAGCAATGTGACCCGAAATTAATCGGCTTCACCAGTAAGCGGCGAGCAGTCTCCATATCGCTCAAAAGAAAAAGCCTCCGCAGGTTTCCCCGCGGAGGCTTTTGTTACAAGGGCTATTTGTCGGCGTCGGCGTCAGCGTCGGCGTTGACGGCATGGTCATCGCCAGCGTCATCGGATGCCACTTCGGCATCCTCCTGCATGGCCGCCTGCGCAAAAGCCGCGGCATCAGCCGCCAGCTCCTCCTCGCTCATGCGAGGCGTGCGCTTTTTGGTCGACATGCCGGCCGCCTTGGCATTGCGCTCCTCCTTAGCCGCCAGGATATCGCCCTCGCGCTCAAGGTAGGCATCCCACTCGTTGTCGAGCAGGGCATTCACGGCGTCGCCTTCGACGGTCTCGCGCTCAAGCAGCACCTTGGCCATCAGATCGAGCTGATCGCGGCGGACATCCAAAATCTCGACCGCGCGACGATGGGCCTCACGCATAATGCGCTGGACCTCGATGTCGATACGGCGCGCCGTCTCCTCGGAGTAATCCTGGTGATCGGCATAGTCGCGACCCAGGAACACCTGATGCTGCGCCTCGCCAAACACTTGCGTGCCCAACTCCTCGCTCATGCCCAAGCGCGTGACCATCTCGCGCGCCATCTTAGTCGCGCGCTCCAGATCGTTGCTCGCGCCCGACGTGATGTCGTCGCACATGAGCTCCTCGGCAACGCGACCGCCCAAGAACACGGCGAGCTCGTCGAGCATCTCGTTCTTGGTCTTGAGGAAGTGATCATCCTGCGGAAGCTGCAGTGTGTAGCCCAGGGCCTGACCGCGGCTGACGATCGAGATCTTATGAACCGGATCGGAGTGCTCCAGGATGTGGCCCACCAAAGCGTGACCGCTCTCATGGTAGGCAATCGTGGTGCGCTCGGCTTCGGTCATCACGCGACCCTTGCGTTGCGGTCCGGCAATCACGCGCTCCATCGACTCCTCGACCTCGTCCATCGAGATCACAGAACGATGACGGCGAGCGGCCAGCAACGCAGACTCGTTGAGCAGGTTCGCCAAATCGGCACCAGTAAAGCCAACGGTCATCTGGGCGAGCTTCTCAAACTTAACGTCCTCGTCCATCGGCTTGTTCTCGGCATGCACGCGCAAGATCCGCTCGCGGCCCTTCACATCCGGACGGTCGACCGTAACCTGACGGTCAAAACGGCCGGGACGCAGCAATGCCGGATCCAGGATGTCAGGACGGTTGGTCGCAGCGATCAGGATGACCGACTCGCTTTCCTCAAAGCCGTCCATCTCGACCAGCAGCTGGTTGAGCGTCTGCTCGCGCTCGTCGTGACCGCCGCCCAAGCCAGCTCCGCGCTGACGTCCCACGGCATCGATCTCGTCGATAAAGATGATTGACGGAGCCTGAGACTTGGCCTCCTTAAAAAGGTCGCGCACGCGGCTGGCGCCGACACCCACGAACATCTCGACAAAGTCGGAACCCGAGATGCTAAAGAACGGCACGCCCGCCTCGCCGGCAACGGCCTTGGCCAGCAGGGTTTTACCGGTACCCGGAGGGCCAACCAGCAGCACGCCGCGCGGAATCTTGGCACCCAGCTTGCGATAGCGGTCCGGATCGCTCAAAAAGTCGCGAATCTCCTCGAGCTCCTCGACTGCCTCGTCCACACCGGCAACATCCTCAAACTTGACCTTGGGGCGCGTTGCCTCGTTGGTCTTGGCGTTGGTCTTGCCAAACTGCATGTTCCTGTTGTTGGCACCCATCATCTGGCGCATAAAGTAGAACATGATGGCGATCAGGGCGATCGTCGGAAGCACGCTCATCGCCAAGTCGCCCCAAAAATCGGGGTCATTGGTGTTGACGATGTACTTGGTATCGGGGTGCTCCGCCATAAGCTCGGCAAGCGAATCGGAGCCGACATAGGTCGAGGAGAAGCTCTTGAGCTCGCTCGTGTCACCCTTGTCCTTTTTCGTCTTCCAGTAATGACCCGCCACGCTTCCGTCTTGAACCGTATAGGTCAAATCTTCGACGCGATCCTGCTTAATGGCGTTGACCATCTCGCTCGTCGCGAGCTTTACGGTATTGCTGGAATTGGCAAAGCCGGAGCCCATGTTAAAGAAGGCGTAGCCCAGAAGCGCGCAAGCCAAAATAAAATACAGCCAGCCCGTACGCGTGGGCTTCTTGCCTCCGGGCATCCCCGGGATCTTAGGCTCCCGGGGAGTCTGGGAATTGTTATCGTTACGGTCGTCGGGCATCTTACGAATAAACCTCCGGTTTCAAAATGCCCAGATACGGAAGGTTACGATAGCGCTCGGCATAGTCGAGGCCGTAGCCCACCACAAAGGCATCGGGGCAATGGGTTCCAACATACTTGGGCGTGACGGCCGAGGTACGGTCCTCAACGTCCTTCCACAGGAAGGCGGCAACCTCCAGCGAGGCGGGCTTGCGGCTCTCGAGGTTCTTCATCAGATACTTGAGCGTCAGGCCCGAGTCCAGAATGTCCTCAACGATCAGCACGTCGCGACCGCGGATGTCGATATCCAGGTCCTTAATGATACGCACGATGCCCGAGGACTTCACACCGTCGCCATAGCTCGAAACAGCCATGAAATCGATGTTGGTCGGCAGCTCGATCTTGCGCATCAGGTCGCCCATAAAGACCACGGCGCCGCGCAGGACCGCAATCAGCACCAGATCCTTACCCGCGTAGTCGCGAGTAATCTGCTCGCCTAGGCGAGAGACGATACCGTCGATATCCTCCTGCGTAAACAGAACCTTCTCGATATCCGGATGTTGAGAAGCCATGACAACCCTTTCTTGTGCTTATCGCCCACGCACCGCCGCATGGACGCGAACTACACATTCTAGCAGCGCACGGGGTCTATTTACCAGCACGTGCGCCATCAGCGCGGGAATACCGTCAACGTCGCACAGAATAGCTGGCGCGAAGCGCTATTCCGCATCGACCACACGAAGCAGATATGCCACGCGCGTTGCGGCCGTGCATTTAAAACGCTCGTCCGCGCGAACGCCCGCGACCCATACTACGGCACCTCCCGGAGCCGTTCTTACCACGGGTACGCCAGAGCGGTCTGAAACAGGAATGCGCGCCTCGTTTAACAGGTCTGACACTTTCTTGCTTCGGCCGTTCATCCCCAACGGGCACATCACGTCTCCCGGCACAGGGCTATCCACCCACAGGCGCGCCGATCGTGCCTCGGTGGGAATCTCCCCGCGCGAGCCGGCTAACATCCGCTCGCTATCGCGGTCGGCAAACCCCAGGGCCGCCGCATCCACCAAGGCCGCAACCTTTCCGGCAGCAGCAAGCTCGCGGGCACGGTGCACGATATCGCACCCCGGCTCCACAGCCATCGGCTCCGCTGTCAGCATATGCCCCGCCCCCAGCGGCAGACGACCGGGAACGGAGATCCAATCGGCCACTAAACCCTCGCGCGCCGCCGGGGCCTTGAACGCCAGCGTGCCAAACTCCACACGGGCATCAATTCCCGCAGGAAGCGTAACCGAGCCCGAGCCCGCAACGACGCAGGCGAGCACGCGCTCCACGTGCCGCATCTCCGGTCGCGCGTCGGGATCGATGCGCTTAATCGCCAATCGCACGATACGCCGTGCAATCACAACCTCAGCGGCGGCAAGACGGCGCGCATCGAGCACAAGTGCGCCCGCCGCTTCCTTGCGCAGGCAGCTTCGAAACGCCTGTGCCGAAAGCTGGGAAAGAAAGGCGTCTTCGTCGCCCAGAATTTCGCAAGCGGCGCCAATCGTCTTACAGACGCTCGCGTTGCGCTGTGCCACCACCGGCATCACCCGATGGCGTACATAGTTGCGCAGGTACGAAACGTCCTCGTTGCTTTCATCTTCCCGCCATGGCTGACCGTGCACCTGCAGATAGCTCACGAGTTCATCGTGCGTGAGGTCGAGCAAGGGGCGAACCACAATGTTCCGACGGCGCGGAATGCTCGATAGACCCGCGGGACCCGACCCTTTAATGGCATTCATCAAAAATGTTTCCGCGCGGTCCGACGAAGTATGCGCGGTACAGATACGAGCCGCCGTCCGCGGTGCGCCCGATTCGGCACAAAGTTCGCGAACGTATCTCCGTGCCGCGGCATAGCGCACCTCGCGAGCCGCAGCCTCGATATTGCCCGATTCGTCATCAAAATAGGCATGCTCAACACACAGCGGCAAACCGTATTGTGCGCACAGGTCACGTACAAAGGCCTCGTCGCCATCGGATGCCTCCCCGCGCAGATGATGGTTTACATGCAGCACGTGCAATCGCTCGCGCGCAATGGGAGCGACGCCGCGCCCGTCCTGGATATCCAGCTTTGATGTACAAGCCATAAGGAGCAGCGCCGTCGAGTCCGCACCGCCTGATACCATAAGCACTACGGGGGCAGCGGCCTGCCGCGTTGCCAGGGCGCTCTTATCCGTCCTCGGCGCGGCATGATGTCCATAGTGCTGAGATACCGTTGGCATTCGCTTCCTCCTCTATTCGTCCGCACTCATTGTATCCTTTGGAATCTTATGTCTCGCCTGCACCTTCATATCCTCGGCAGCGGCTCAAAAGGCAACTGCGCACTCGTCGAGGGACCTCAGGGGCTCATCATGATCGACAACGGCCTGTCCCGCCGCGAGACACTTAAACGCATGGCGGAGCTTGGCCTCTCGGCAGACGACGTCGCCGCTCTTGTAATCACCCATGAGCATGGTGACCATATCAAGGGGCTCGATGTATGGTGCAAGCACTGGCATGGTCCCCTCTTTGCCAGCAGGGACACCCTTTCATGCAAAGAAAACCTCGCGCGCCTGCCCGTAGAGGAATTTGACCCCGGCGACACGCTCCCCATTGCCGGCATCCACGTGCAAACCTACTCAACATCGCACGATGTCATCAATCCTGTCGGCTATCGATTTAATGCTCTCGATGATTCCATTGGGTTTGCCACCGACACCGGAGAGTTATCGAGCAAGGCCATAGGCATCCTCAAAGACTGTCGAGTTCTCGCGCTCGAAAGTAACCACGATGTAACTATGTTGCGCGAAGGAGCGTACCCCCGCTTTCTTCAGGAGCGCATCCTGTCCACAAAGGGGCACCTCTCCAACAACCAGGCCGCCGAAGCCGCGCGCGAACTTGTTACCGATCGCACCGAACAACTCATCGCCATGCACATCAGCCAGGACAATAATCGTCCAAGCCTTACCGTCAAAAGCTATGCCAACGCGCTTGATGCAAGTCTCGATGATGAACTCGGCAGTTCTGCCACCCGTCTTCAAGGGCCACGGAAGCTCTCGATACGCCCTGCAAGCCAGTATCAACCGACAACCATTCAATAGCCCCTCAAGACAACAAAGGGGGGCTGGGAATCACTTCCCAGCCCCCCTTAACTCATACTCTCGATTGAAGCAGAGCCATCGTTAGTCGATGGAGATCTTCGTAACGTTCTTCTTCTCGACAATCTTGGGAACCGTAACGGTCAGGATGCCGTCAGCATACTTAGCCGAAAGGCCCTCGCTCGAAGCGTCCTTCAGATACACGCCGCGCGTCGCGCTGTACGAGCTAAACTCCTTCTGCAGGAAGTTCTTGCCCTCGTTCTCCTCGTCCTCCACAACGTTCACGCTAATCGACAGGCGACCCTCGTTAAGCTCAACGTCGATATCATCCTTAGCGACGCCGGTCAGATAGGCCTTGACCTCATAACCATCGCCCTTGTCCTCGACATCAACGGGGAACGCCTTGGAAGCAATCGAGTTGTTTGCAAGATCGGTCATATCATCAAACAAATCGAACAGCGAGCTAGCAGAAGGACGAACGCCAAAAACCGAACGATAAGGAACCATGCTTGCCATGTTTACCACTCCTTTTAAGGACTGCCGAGTCATCTTCTAGGTGACTGGGACTTCTTTTGACGCTGTTATATATGCCCAGCCGCTTCTTATATATACATCGACTATAAAGTTTTTTGAGTCTATTGATATAAGCATATCTAAGTCTGGTTGGCTAAGGTTTTGTCTAATAAACGGAATTTGAACGAAGGCTTAAATAATGTATGCAATCCCATCAAAACTAGACGGCTGGCTTACAATGGGCGCATACACGATATTGATGACGAGCTAAGGGCATCATGGACGATCAAAAACAGGACAACACGTTTATGCCGGAGCAGGACGAAGCATCCAGCCCGCAACCGATTCGATTCCATCGCCCCCACATCTCGCAAGAGCCCATCAATGGCCCAGAGCCCAAATATGTGACAAGAAACCGATATCAAACGCTCGAAGAAGCCCAAACGGGACGTAAACATATGGGCGTTGCCTCGGGAGACCCTGTATATCTGAAAGACGCACCATTATCTAAAAACAGCGCAGCTAGTGATGAGCCGATGAAAGCATCCGCCGCTCATCAACAAAGAGGGCCTCGACCCAAGCAAACCTTGACGCATTCGGCTCGCTATCTCGAGACTCCAAAACAGGGAAAATCAATCTTCGTTTCGTCAAGTAAACGACGCAAGCAGCATCAGCTGACAATCCTGCTTATGATCATTGCGGCCATAGCAGTTGCCCTTGTTATACGATTTATTTTCTTTAAATAAAGGCTCAATACCGAAAACAACAAGATCGTCTGGTGTAATTGAGTCATTTACACCCCGTAAACGCAAAAAAAGGGGGAGGCCGCGAGGCCTCCCCCTTCTTCAATCTCGATGACGGCTCGGTGCCGTCCACCGGTCAGCGGCGCCCTGGCCTCCCACGGGCTGGCCCCGCAGTACTCTCGGCGCGATGGGGCTTAGCTTCCGGGTTCGGAACGGGACCGGGCGTGCCCCCCATGCTCTGGCCGCTGACCGGTGGGCGGCGCCCACCGTTACGGTGTCCTGGGTCTCGTCTACGTGCCCTGGGGGCCGCATGGCGCATAGGAAAGAGTCGACTCGGGGGCATCCTCGTGCCCGGACCGCGCTTCAGAGCGCATGTCCCGCGGGCCGCGAGGTGCGGTTCCGGAAGAGCTCGGGCGATTAGTGCGGCTCGGCTGAGGACGTCGCCGTCCTTGCACCTGCCGTCTATCGACCAGGTAGTCTACCTGGGCCCTTACCGGAAGG
>ENA-OQLI01000114-OQLI01000114.1-human-gut-metagenome-genome-assembly--contig:-NODE-114-length-122044-cov-17.917665_pt1 | contig 122044 bp, 124 predicted proteins | sample MGYA00242805_ERZ504812 | MGnify/ENA primary metagenome ERZ504812 (study PRJEB26092, sample SAMD00036430) | human gut metagenome | host: Homo sapiens | study: EMG produced TPA metagenomics assembly...
GAACAGGGACATCTTCGGGCCGAGGTCCAGTTCGCCGTCCTTGGAGACGGTGGTGATCCAGCCAAGGTTGTTCTTGATGAATTCCTTGATTTCCGGAGTAATGACTGCCATGTCGAATCCTTTCATGATTGCTACGGATAACGTATCCTTACTCTTTCCAGAGTACCGGTTTCGAACGCGACTAGCCCGGATGTTCGCTGTGAGTAACCTCACCTTCGCACAGCTTTCATCCGGTTTTTTGCCTGCTTGGCGATGCCATGCCCCGGTCGCGCACCAGCCACACACCTGTCACACACCTGTCACACACCCGGCACCCATCGACCGGTCGATTTTGGCCGGTAGTTCCCGTAATCTGTGAGCCGAGAGAGCCACAAGTTTTCCTAACTGTCCTGAGGTGCACCATGGGTTTGGTCGAACGTTTCAGCAAGCTGCGCAGCCGCTGGTCCCGCAACTTTCCCCCAAATCTCGCCCGACTCATGTTGCTGGGCTGCGCTGCATTATGGGGTGGCAGCTATCTGCTCGCCAAATTCGCCATGGAGGCGATTCCGCCCCAATGGCTGATGGGTCTGCGCATGATCGGCGCCTGCCTGTGCATGCTGGCCTTGTTCCATAAGCACATCGTGCCGTATCTGACGCCGAAAATCATTGTGCCGGCGCTCGTGGTGGGCCTGACCTACTGGGGCACGATGGTCACCCAGACCATCGGCCTGCAGACCATTGAACCGGGCCGCAGCGCGTTCCTGACGGCCGCCTACTGCGTACTCACCCCGTTCGCCACGTGGATTATTTCAAAAACCCGCCCGAAGGCCATCAATCTGGTCGCCGGCGTGATCTGTCTGATCGGCGTCGGCTTCGTCTCACTGGAACCGGGCGGGTCGCTGTCACTGAGCGCCGGCGACTGGCTGACCATCGCCACCGCGGTCATCTTCTCGTTCAATCTAACCTGCCTTGGCGTCTACACCAAACGTTTCGACCCTATCGCCGTCACTTTTGTGCAGTTCGGCGTTGCCGGCGTATTGTTCATCATCGGCGCGTTGTTCACCGAACCCATGCCGAACGCCAGCTGGCTGGCACCCTCAGTAGTGGCCAGCGTGCTCTATCTGTTCCTCGGCGCCACGATGAGTGCCCAGATTATGCAAAACATCGGTCTGGCTCACGTGCCTGCCTCGCAGGCGTCAATCATCATGTGTACGGAAAGTCTGTTCGCTGTCACGTTCTCCGCGCTGTTCTGGGGCGAGACAATCATGTGGAGTTCACTGGTGGGCTTTGCGCTGATCTTCGTCGCCGTGCTGATGTCGGTAATCAAGCCGACCAAACAGTCGCTGCACCGGAACTGACGATTCAGCTTCGGCCATGGATGGTCATGGGTTCTCCATTGCCCTGAACCGTTACGGTGAAGGCCGAGGCTCTTGAAGGCGTGCAATCGGAAATCGGACTTGGCATCGCCAAACTGCATTTCGAGTTGGGTGCCGGCAACGGCAGCTTCGCTTGGGCTGCATGACGTTCTGCTGAACGTCGTTTTCGCTCCAAGCGAACCAATTTCGGTTGTTCTTTGCGCTACTTTGCGCCACTTTGCGCTGATTCCCACTGCTCATCGGCACCATATTTTTGAGTCATTCCACATTCCGCTGGCTAGGTTTTGAAGGTCTCGTGTAGGCATCCTCTCGGTATCACCGAGCCTTAAGCAACCTTCCAGCCCGACACTTTACGGTCGTGTCTTGTGAAGAAGTTTTTCGAAGGTCTTTCCCTCTCATCCATCGTGGCGGGCACCCTTGCCGCCGTCACCTCATTCTTACTGGCATCGAAAATCGGTATCGCCGGCTCGGTAATCGGCGCGGCAGCCAGCTACATCGTCTCCGCGGTGGCCACCAAAATCTATCAAAACATACTCACCGCCTCCGGTGAGAAACTACAGTCGGCCTCGTCTTCCGGCAATGACGATGACACTACGGATAATAAGTCCGATAAGGCAGCCGAATCCGAGTCCGATACGACGATGACCGGCATGGTCAATACCGTTTCCACCGCGCGCAAGCCGCGCGAAGTCGTGTCCAATCGAGCGAACGGACGAACCTATTCGGTCAATGAACTGCGCAAGGCCCGCTCCCATAATTCGAAGCGCACCGCCATTATCGTCACGCTGGTATCCGGCCTGCTCGCCGTGGCAGTAACCGCCGGCATCGTCATGCTGGTCACGCAGGGCCGTGGCACGGACCATATCATCACTCCGTCCACCACGCCCACGCAAACCGACACCAAAACGCAGACCGACACGTCCAATCAGAATAACGGACTGCCGCAGCCGGGCATTACCGACGGTTCGAATGATTCCAACACCAAGGACTCCACATCCGGCTCGTCCAACGACGGCACCGATTCAAGCACGTCCGGCTCAACCGGCACCGACTCCTCAACCGATTCCAACACCAATGGATCCACCGATGGTTCGACCGGCACCGATTCCTCCACTAATTCGGGCACGACTGGCGGTTCCACCGGTTCCGGCACCACCGGAGGCACCACCGGCACCGGCAACGGTTCAACCGGATCGGGTTCAGGATCAGCCAATGGCTCCGGTTCCTCTTCCAGCTCCACGGGCGGATCATCCAGTTCAAACTCCGGTAATAGCGGTTCGAGCGGCTCCTCAACCGGTAGCAGCAGCGGAACCGGCATCAAATTCATTGGCTGACAATCGCCGACTCGATAGCAGCGATGGCGGCAATGCCAGTCAATGACGTGGGGCAATGAGAACATGGAACGTATGACTACCATCATTATGAATACCTCTGATGATAATCGTGGTCAGCTGTTTTTGGCTTTATTCCAAGGTTTTCCATTTTTGGGAAACCTGCCGATTACCCTCGTTTTTCACGAGGCACCTACAGGCACCCAAGAATAATCTCGACTGCCCCCACCGGCCGACCACCACCGGCCGGTCCATGATGCTCATTCGAGATCTCCCGCCGACGATAGGCGCCCGGACCCATACCGTCTATCCAAGGGGAAGCCAATGAAGGACACGGAGAACAGGCCGCAACCGAGAAAACGCAGGAAATGGGGATCGGTGATCGTCCGCAGGGACGCGGACGGCAACCCGACCAGTTTCCAGGCGCGGTACGTCAACCCGCTCGACCCGCCCAAGAAGGTCGGACGGAACTTCGGCCTGGAATACGAGACGGAGGCCTACAGGTGGCTCGACGAGGAGCGCTACCTCGTCACACTCCACAACAAAGGCATCAGGCAATGGGTTCATCCATCGCAGCGAGGCGCAAACACCATGCCCACATTCAGGGAATACTCCAAGGACTACTTCGACAAATACCGCAAACCGGACGGCAGCAAGCTATCCGGCCGGTCCAACCGATGCAACGGAATCGTACTGCGTCGGCTCAACGAGACGTTCGGAGACACCCCGCTCGACCGCATCACCCGGCAAATGGTAGACGAATGGTATGCAAACGCCAGAGACACGTTGACGGCATGGACGTTCGAACAGGCGGCGCGAACACTCAAACGAATCATGCTCGCCGCCGCGAACGAACAGGCGGATGGCACCCCGCCGCTCATCCCCGCGAGCCCGTGCCGGTACCGCGTCGTCAAACCGCAATCCAAACGACGTGACCAACCGCCGGTCACCGCCGACGAGATCAACAGGCTGGCCGAGCTCTTCCCCGACTACCAGCGGCTCGCGCTCTGGCTCTCCCTTCTGGCAGGCGGACTGCGCCTCGGCGAGGTATGCGCACTGCAACTCAGGGACATCGACCTGGAGAACCTGCAACTCCACGTCCGCCACTCCGTCAACCGCGGCCCCGACGACAGGGGCAAATACCAATTATGCGAGCCCAAGACCAAAAGCAGCAAAAGGGTCGTGCCCATCCCGAAACCACTCGTCCCGCTCATCGAGGCCCATATCAGCCGGTTCTGCAAGGACCGCAAGCCCGACACCATGCTGTTTCACTCGCCTATGCTGGACGATTGGCTGCTCCCGCCCACGACCATCGAACGGACATTCCGCATGGCCCGCGAAAAGATCGGACGCCCCGACATCACCTTCCACTCGTTGCGCGCCACGCACGCCACCATGCTCGTCCTCGAGGGCGGGACCATGCGCGAGACGATGGACGACCTCGGACACACCAGCCTCACCGTCGCGGTGGACAGCTACCAACGGGTCGTCAGAGAACACCACCGCGACACCGTGGAACTCCTCGCCTACCGGTACATGCCATCGAACGATCCGACCGTAATCCGCACGGTCATCGATCAGAAGGAACGCCAGATCGACAAGCTCCGGGACGAAGTGGAAAGACTCAGGAAGATCCTGCTGGAACGGGATACCGGAATACCGACGGACCCGGACACCGTTTTACCGAAAAACCAAAACCGGTAAAGACCGGCATCAAACGGAACAGCCTCACACGTCTAAGTGTTGCAACAAGTACAGCGGCAACGCTTAAACGCGTGAGGCAGCCACGGTCGAAGCGCGAGGCAATGCCTTCAACCGACTGGATACCGCGATACCGGAACCGGTAAATACCGAAAAACCGAGATAACGGAACCAGTTTTCAGCCCTCGGAATCCATTACCGTACGACCCTTGCCGAAGAGATGGTCGACGGTATTAGTGTTGTGCATGAGGTAGTTTTAGGATCAGACACATTACGGACAAGATAATGAGTGGAATAAAAGAAACCTTTGGTTTAATTTCTGAAGCCATCAGCACTATGGCGGAAAGCGGCAGCGACTGGCCCTACACTTTGGCAGGAGCCCTTCTCCTTCTGACTGTTGTTGCGCACTGTGCCATTAAGATATCAACTTGGATTGGAGACAACGCATATTCAAGACAGCAGAAGCGTCTTTCAAGACTGTCATCTCTTCGCGAGGCAAAAAAGAGTCATCCTGATGTGCTTCTTGAAGCTGAAATCGACGCAGAGAAAGCAAAAGTGAACAGATACGATGCATGGTGCCGTTGGCGCCAGGAAAAAGCACAAAAACATCGGAATGAACTAATCGAGAATAAAACGTCTCGAAGAAGAGACAGCTTCTTTTTTACTCTTTTTTCTCTTCTGCTCCTTCTTATCCTATGGGCAATACCCTTCTTGCTCAAATGCTCGGGATTGCTTTCCCCTGAGGATGGCAGCGCTTTAAGCAATATTAAAGAGGAAAATTTACCAAGTGTGGTTTTCCTCTTAGCCTTTCTTGTCCTGCCGACAATCTGGATTCCTGTATATATCGTTGCTTACCGTTTATACCGGGCCATCAGAGAAGCAAATAACCCAATATCGATATGGGGGTTTTCCTGGATGTCGGCATCCATGTTGTTCTCGGCGATGATTGCAGTGTCAATTGAGACAGCCACGAAATATACGGCCAAACTTTTAGCCAGGGAGCTAATGCTAGTGGCAATCGCTGCCCTATTTGTTCCTCTAAGCTTTGCCGCGGGATATGTCATCGATTACATAATCGATAGATGGAGATTCGCTAATCGTCCGAACTTGGAAGATCATTATCATGATTCATTATCTTCTCGCCGGAATCGCTACATATTGGCCATCTTTAATTTTGTATTCTGTCTGTGCCTTTCCATCTTATTTGAAGTGTTTTATTTCGAATCGACTATAAATAATATCTACGTATTAGTAGTGTTTGTTGTTATCCTAAGCCTTGCGGCTTTCCTCTCAATCGCAGCTTCTCTCCTTTGTATTATTTCTTTCATCTGCGAGGATGAGTTTGCCCTGCACGGCCATCATGTGATCTTTCATAATGGACAGAAAAGAAAAGACAAAATAATAGGCTATGGTCTTTCAGCGAAAAGCACGTACTATCAGCCTTCAAGCCGGAGGAGGGAACTCATCTTTGAAGGATGGAATACGCAAGAAGACGGCCACGGCGTAAGCATAAGAAACGCGGATGATTTTGACGCGATGGTTCCAAAAGACAAATGCGGGGAAATCAAACTATATGCCCAGTGGAAATCAGCGACGAGATAGGATAAGGACCGCCGCCGACACCCGTAGGGGCCAGGGGTGAGCATCTCATCGCATACGAAGACCCTCGCCCCTGCGTATGGCCGACCGTGTATCCCCGACCATGAATGTTGCAACACTTAGACACCATGGAACATGCACGATCGGATAGAGACTACGGACCGGCTACCGGAACTGGTAAAAGCCGAAAGAACGAAATCCATTCTGCTTTCATTCTTTTACGCCCTATGCACGCCAAGCGCCATAACAATGTTTGCGATGAACTTATCGTATGACAGTAACGCCGATGGTTCATAGGCCACCCCGTCCTCGGGATTCGCAAACACAAGCCAGACGGCCTGGTACAAGCTCTTTCGACGGAGTCGGTCACAGAGCAGCAAAAAACGATCAAGGTACGACGCACCCTCGAAATCAGGGTCAATCGGAAAATGCGCTGACCGCACCCCACGTCCGACAATCCGACTGTCCGGACAATCGTGAACTATCATCACATAGCCCATGACCGGCGGAATACTGCTGGAACCGAGCAGATGCTCATCGAACGCCGTATGCGCGTCAAATGCCGAGCCAATTGATTCCTCCGCGCGGTTGTTGGCGTTGTTCCCGAAGGAACTGTTAATGCTCTTCAATTCGATAGCGCTCACGAGTTCGCCATTGTCAAGCGCCAGCAAGTCCCAGTTCTTGGTGGGACGGAACCAGCCCGGTAATGTGCACATGCGTCCTTGGTCATAGACCTCATCAGGATGGAATCCCGCATTAATGAGATCGTCACGAATGATAGCTGCAATCGGATCCAGGTGCTTTCCAGACGTGATTCCCTGCCGTGCTCCCTGATCGGAATGCCCTGCTGCAGCCTGTGCCTCGCGGGCGCGTTCGATTGAGTCGTACATGCCGAGAATCGCGTCCTCGATGTCAAATCTCATTCCGTGGCCTCCTTATAAGCCGCTTCGGCGAATTTCGTTGCCAAAGCCCTGTCCTTCTCGTTAAAAGCGCGTGAAAGTCCCAATTTGTTCGTGTCACTTATTTGGATATATTTCGGCATATGCACCAAGCGCAGGTACTGTGCCTGAAAGCGCAACGTTCCTCCACGCATCTTGACACCAAGCGCATCGATGAAACGACGTGTCGTATCGGCCATAAGCAGGCCGCCGAGAACCTCCAAATCCCACTCATCGGAAGTGATCCAGTAGCAATTGTGATGCGGATACTTTCCATGCGACAGAATCGGATCGGGCTGAGCCGCCATATCCGGCATAAGTAGAAGGTCGCGGTCAAGCAGTCCAGGTGTGAGCTTGTCGATAGTGCGGTACCAGGCAGTTTTATTCTTTTTCGCGACGTACCGTCTCGACAGCCGTTCCTTGTTTGTTTCCAAATAGGTTTTGAGTCGTGGATATTTGTCGAGGTTGACCAAAGTTCCGTCGTCATTCCACGGGTTTACAAGCCAGCGTTGCCTATCGTCGTTCCCACGACGATGATCACGCATGTAGAAAATCGGCACCATACGATCAGACTCTACCAAATCATCGTCTTCAGTAAGGAAAACATCATCACAACCCGTGGCGATACCGATACCGAGTTTCACGCCGGCCTCTTCGAGTTTCGGCAACCTTTCACACGCCTGCGAAACGAATCTCACTAGGTCATGATTACCGAGCGGATACATCCTATCACCGGTCGGTTTATCAATCTCGAATGCTTCAAATCGCTCACCAACCAGATCCGGCTCGTCGTCCATCAGCCAGTCGAGGACCGCGGTGGCGTCGGCCTCGTTGAATTCCGGGGCGCAGTTCACGAATTTCAAATGATCGGCCGCCACACCCTTGCGAACCGTCGTGACCGCCGGATAGGCATCGACCTCATCATCGAAGGCATCAACGCCGTGCATGCGTACGAGAGACACGAGATCGCAATCCGTGCCCATACGGGATCTCAACAACGTGCCGTACTTGTTCTGCAGCCATCGGTCGGCGCAGATGAAGCATAGCGTTCCGCCGACCTTCAATGTATCGAGGCCTCGGTCGAAGAAACTCACGTACAGGTCGCATCCCGTCGTTACCGAAGAGAGTCGTTTGACGTAAAGCGACCTCTTCGTCCGGTCAATTTCAACAGCCCGGACGTATGGTGGATTCCCGACAATAAAATCAGCGGCAGGAACGTCATCAAGAATGAAATCGCCATGTACGATCCACTGCTCGCAAAGCTCCCGAGCCTGGATTGCGGGGCATCCTCTTGTCATCAATGCCTCGACGGCGGCCTTCCTTGCCGTCTCGATCGACGCGGAGTCTATGTCGTAGGCGCGGATCGCGTTCCCCAACGACGTCCAACCTTTGCCAACGGCAATTGCATCATCGGCCAGACGTCCGGCAATCACGGTCAGGAAAGCTCCGCACCCGCAGGATGGTTCGATGATCACCTTATCCGAAATGCCGGTGCCCGGCACATAGCCGGCCACGTCGAGAATCAGGTCGACAACCCATTTTTTCGTATAGACAACACCGTGGTGCGTAGATGCCATAATCCTCCTGGAATCAGATACTCCTCAGTATCACCTATTAGAAATCGACAACGAGTATCGGCACGACCCGTGAAACGCTGTTCTCAGCTGACCAAACACCGGAATCCCCAGCATCACTTCCGTGGGCGGGAGGCTATCCCTTAGCATGGCTGCGCGAGCGGAACAGAAAAGCTCTCCGCGCGGCGTCGCATCTCGAATTCAGATATAGTTTCAGTTCCGAACATCACGCCACTCTCTTTCTCCCTGATTCTCATTTCGTGGCCCAGGGCCTTCAGCCTAATGACCCATATGGTGCCTAGGACCTTTGTAATCAATCCCGGCACTCTTGACATCCCCGTCTTGCCAGGCAAGATTCTTCCGCAACGTGTCGCCGAATCTGTCCAGCAGATTCGTCCTGTTGCGGATCGGACCGGACGTGCGAAGGGCCTTGCTCTCCCTAATCGTGCGAATCGTTCCGATGTGCTTCGTGAGCTGGTCCCGGATGGCGTCGAGGCGTTCGGGAGCGAACATGCGCATGCGCGACAGTTCGTGCGCCACCTCGTCGGGCCAGTCCGACAGGGCATCCAGGTCGAACCGGCTCCAATCCTCCACCAGTCTGAGCTGCCGCAAAGCCGATGGCTTGCCGGTCGCAGTGTAGAACGGCTTGGCGAACCAGTCCCGGCCGTCCACGTCGAGCTCGCCGCTCCACAGGCTCGCTCCCGTGTCGTAGATTGGGGCCGGACGGACCTCAAGGGTCTCGATGTCGCGGATCAGACCGAAGTTGTTGTAATGCCGGTCGGTGTTGCGCATGAGGTAATCGACCACGAGCCAGTCGTCCGTGGCGTCGCGCACGGCGCGCTCGTCAGCTCCGCAGCCGGCGGCGGCATGGATCCACTGGTCATGCGAATTGAGTCCATTGGTGGTTTTGATGGATTGGAGCACCTGCCAGGCGGAGACCAGCTCCTCATGGCTGGTGAGCATATCCTCGCACGTGCAGACCAGACGGTTGCCGCTGCGCGCCAGCGAATACGGGACGGCGGGAACGCCCAGCCGCGCGCAGAGCTTCGAGGCGATGACCTCGTTCATCGGCTCCTGGCCAGTGCGACCCGACTTGACGAGCAGCCTCCTACCGGTGTTCTTGTTGATCGTCCAGCGTTTGGGAAGGTCGCCGCCCGTGGACACGTCGGGAGCATTGAGGCTAATGTCATGCGACGAGGAATACGAGGTGAGCAGGATCTCGCCCAGCGCCTCGTCGAAGGGATTGTCGAAGAAGTTGACGTCCTTCCATTCGACCGGATCGTCCTCGCGCTTGACCCAGTACTGATCCGACAGGCTCAATCCGTAGGTCCTGTCGAGCAGTTCGCCGGTCGATGAGGCGCCGAGCGAATCGAGCACACGGCGGATACCATCTCGGGTGGAGGGAATGGCGCGGGACTTCCACCATTCATCGATCCTCCTGGCATACAGCGCGCTCTTGCCGTGCGTGGTGAACTCCAGGGGCAACCGCCTAGGATCGAGGACCTCGCCCGAGGAGCACGCGCGGCCAGACGCGGGCTCGTATTCGAACGCGAGGACCGGATGGTCCCCGCACATGATCAGCTTGCGCGGCATGCTTCCCTTCCTTTCCGACTCGGCGTTACAGAGAATAAATTCTACAGGCGAGAATCGAACGTGGGGGCGTCGCCGTCATCGCCGCCGGCTTCGTCGTCCTGCTCGTCGTCGTCGCGCTTGCGGTGGGACTGGGATTCCAAGGCCTTGTCGGCACGTGTGCGTATCAGCCCCGCATACTTGCCGGTGAGTTGCGGAATGGCAATCTCGTCCATGCAGTCGAAACCGTAACCATGATCGGAGTACTCGCTGTCGGCACAGATAATGTTGCGGCGCGTAGTCTGATCGACGAGCAAGGCTTCGAGCACGTCCTCTCCGTGGCGTTCGATGAATTTCCCGATGATGTCAGCCATTAAGCCTCGCTTAGGTATGGTTCTGAATAAGACTTCCCGATGGGCATCCTGGAATCAGCGCCCCATATGGCGTGCAGGGCCTTTGCGATCGGTCCCGATGCTCTTGCCATCCCCGTCTTGCCGGTCGAGGTTCTTCCGCAGCGTGTCGCCGAATCTGTCCAGCAGATCCGTTTTGCTGCGAATGGCGTCCGGCTTCCGACGCAATCCCTCGACCAGATCGATGAACGCGTGTTCCTCCTGTTCCACGCAGTCGAGGAACACGGAACAGAACGCCACGGGATCGCCGTCCACCTGCCAGGTCTCCAGACTGCGGGCATAGTCGCGCTTGGCGTCATACTTGATCGCCACGGGACGATAGCCGTGCTTCAGCAGCATGAAATTGAGCAGCTGGCGGCCGGTCCGCCCGTTGCCGTCCATGAACGGGTGGATGTTCTCGAACATCGCATGGAAGCCGGCGGTCCTGAGCAGCGGATGAGCGCCGCTCGCGTCCAGCCCGTCGATCAGGGCCCGCAGGTCGTCGCGGATCTCCAGCGGGTCGGCGGTCTTGACGCGGGTCGCGGTGATCCTTGCCAGATAACCGTAGGGGCGGAACGTGCCGCGGGCGAACGGCTGGAGGTCCAGCGCCGTCACCTCATGGACGCGCCGGACCAGTTCCTCATCCAGTCTCCTCCCCTCCCGGGCGTATTCGCGCACGTAGGCCATGCCGTCCGCGACGCCGCGCGCGGCGAACACGTACCGTGCCGGCGAATCCGACGGGACGAACTCGCCCTCCAAAACCAGGGACGTGTCCTCCAGGGTCAGCGTGGATCCCTCTATGGCGTTTGAATTGTAGGTGTAGCGCACCAGCCAGTCGCGGTCGTAATCCGCCAGCGCCATGTCCTCGACGCCGTCCAGGGGGTCCAGTGCGCGGGCACGGTCCTTCAGCGCGTCGATTCGTCGCAGGCGTTCGGCGATTCCCGGCTCGCGTTCAAGGCCGAGCAGTTCCTCGGGCAGTTCCTGTATGCGCTGCGATAGCTCGGGATTGGCCATCATGTCCCTCTTTTCGTGTTCCGGTTGCAAAGTCCATTATTCCAGCCGCGGTTCGTTCCGTCCTGCGGCCTGCATGTCATAGGGAGGCGCGCCGGCCGTCCCGGGTCGATTCGAACGCCGCGGCCACCTCTTCCGATACCGGCATGCGCATCGTCACCCGGCCGGTTTCCTGCGCGGCGGCACGTTTCATGGCTCGGCGTTCGGCCCTGGTGGGCCGTTCGAGAATCCACTCGGCGAACGCGCGGATAAGGATGGACGCGACGATCACGCCGATGGATCCCCAGAAACACGGGGCAAAGTCCGGCTTGGAGTGGTCGTACCAGAACCAGACGATCAACGCGAGGATCAGCGCCAGGCCGGCGGCAAGGGCGGCGAGCTTGTGGAATACCAAGGCGAGCGTGCGGATGGGATGCGTGACCAGTCCCACCGCAAGCGCGACGACGACGAGCAGGGCGACGAAGCCGGCGGCGATGATGGCGATGCCCAGGTATATCGCGAGCATATAGAGTCCGAACATGATCGGCCTTCCTTCCCTCTTCTATTCCGTTTCTTCGGGCATGTAGGTGTAGTCGACGGCGACGCCCTCCGCCTCAAGCAGCACGGCGGCCTCGCGCACGGCGGCGGCGCGGCGCTTCACGGATTCCTCGGCCCGGACCCAGTCGGGCAGCCCCTCGGGCAGGTTGGAGACGCGGGAGAACGAGAGCACGGCCCGCTCATCTCCCCTGTGTCGTTCCATGATGGCCGCGACGGCGCGCCTGTGCTCGGCGAGATAGTGTTCGAGCATCTCCCGCATTCTCCCCGAGGGTTGGATCCGGTATTTCTCCGACTCGTATTTCTTGACCATGTCCACGGTGAGGTTCGCAAGCACGGCCGCGTCGTGCTGGGTCATGCCGATGCGTTCGCGCGTCGCGCGCATCCACGCCTTGGCCTCGCTCCAATCCTCTTTTGCCATGGTCCCTCCTGGATATAAGAAAGCCGGATCCGCCTGCGCGAACCGTGATTATACTTTTAGTATAATCGAGGTTTTCTACAGGGCGGACCCGGCGTTTCCCGGGACGCGGCCGTGGCTGCGCCCCGGTTTCGTCACTCGGTCGGCATCGATGGATTATCGTCGGCCGTGGCCTTGCGCTGCTGGTCGAGCATCTGCTGCTGGATGAGCACGCTGCGGGTCTGTGCCGTGTACTGCTTCTGGGCCATGTCCATGCTTTACTGGTGGCGTTGTCCCTCGACGTCGGCGAAGACGAGCCGCTGGATGTTCTGCGCGAGCTGCATGAGCTTGTCCTTTTCGAGGATGGACACCTTGACGCTGTTCCTGCCGCCGGCCTGGTTGACGAAGTCAAGCTGCGCGCTCATCGTGTTCGCGAGGTTCGAGGCCGCGACGAGGATCAGGACGAGCGCGACGGCCACGCTGCTGTCGAGGCATCCGAGTCCGATGAGCAGGAACACGACGCCCCAGACGAGGCTTCCGAGGTTGAACTTCGTGCTCGTGTCGACCGATGCGACGTTGCGCAACGGGATGGTCTTCGTGTCCGCGCCGAGCGGGATCAGGCCGAACAGGGTGTTCGGGGTCGTGTATTGGATGCGGGTCGAGCTTGCGGCGATGCTGGTCTTGAGCCAGAAGATGATCACGCTGGGACTGAAACGGTCCCCGATGATGTTCTTCTCGCCTGGCGCGAACGTGAATTCGGTCATGGTCTACTGTGTTTCGGCCATTGTCCGTTCTCTCCTTGTTTTTCTGTGTTGTTGGTTGGTTTCTGTCGGTTGACGGGAAGTTTGCGTGTCCGCCCAGTTTGAGGGCTTGTTCGATGCGGTGCAGCCGTAGGTCGAGTTCGTTCTGGCGTCGTGCGATCGCGAGGGCGATGCGCATGGTGCATGCGTGGTCGAGCATCGGATCGTCCGTGCGCTGGCCCGTGGTTTCGGATTTGTCCTCGTTCATGGGACTGTCGGCCTTTCTATGGGTGGGATGGTTCCACGAGCGTGAGTTCGGTGACGAGCCGATTGACGACGATGCCGGTCTCCCCCGTCGCGTAGGTGAATTCGGTCATTTCCTTTTCCTTTCCTTGTTGTCGTTGAAGTCGAATGCGATGCCCTTGTCCTTGTCGATGAGGATCGCGGCGTCGAACCCGCTGCCCTTCCTCGAGGTGAAGCCCTTGAGACTGACCTTCCGGCCGGCGAGCAGGCCGCGCATGGTCGTGTCGGTGATGGTCTTGCCGGCTATGGTCGTCCAGGCGCGCCAGCCGCATCCCTCCGTGGTCCTCCATGTGCCGTCGGATTGTTTCTCGCGCCGGTTGGTGGAGCATTGGAACACCTTGCCCGTTTTGATGACGGGCTTGCCGCAGCGTGGGCATGGGCCGAACGATTCCGTGTTCCGTTTCCTCGCCTGCACGTGGTCCTGCCGGACGGCGATCTGCGCATCGGCCGGGATGCCGGCGGCGAGGTCGCGGAACTCCGTTTCGATCTCCGCGGCGTCCGTCTGTCCGTGTTCGACCTCCGAGAGGCGTCGTTCCATGTCGGCGGTCAATGCCACGTCCTTGAGCTTCGGGGCGACCACGTCGATCAGGGATCGGCCCTGTTCGGTGGAGCGGAGCTGCTTGCCCTTGCGGTCCACGTATCCGGTGCGGATCAGCTTCTCGATCACGTCGGCGCGGGTGGCCGGCGTGCCGATGCCTCCGGAATGGGATTCGTCGTCGTCCAGGGCGGCCTTGAGGTCCTTGTCCTCCACCCAGCGGCTGGCGTGTTCCATCGCGGCGAGCAGCGTCGCCTCGGTGAATGGCTTCGGCGGTTTCGTCTTTCCCTCGGACAGTGTCGCCCCGCCTTGCGGGACCGGCGCGATGGAGACCCCGTCGGTGAGGTTCGCGGGGATGATGTTGCCCACGGCCTCGTCCTCCTCGCCATGGTCCTCCTGCGGGGCGGCATGCTCGATGGCGTGCCAGCCGAGGGAGACGGGCTGGTCGGAACGGCTGGTGAAACGGCATTCGCTCTCGGGCAGAAGTCGGCCTTCGTCCGGATGTTTCTCGCACCAATGCGGGTCGATGTTCGCGACGACGTTCGTCACGTCGTGCACGTAGTCGTCGCCCACGGCCTCCCACATGCGGCGCACCACGCGCGTCAACACGAGACGTTCGTCGTCGCCGAGCTCATCGAGCGCCGCCTTGTCGGCCTGCATGGTGGGAAGGATGGCGGTGTGGCCGGCCACCTTCGCGTCGTTCACGGTCAGTTCGAGATGTGGCCGTTCCGGTTTCGCGGCCGGTTCGATGAAGCCGGCGGTGAGCCGGTCGCCTTCGGTGAGGCCGCGCAGCGTGTCCAGGTCGTCGTGCGTGATGTACTGCGAGTCGGTGCGCGGATACGTCGCCAGTTTTTTCTCATACAGGGATTGCAAGGCGGCCAAGGTGCGGGCGGCGGCCAGGCCGTGCAGCCGGCTCATGTCCTTCTGCAATCCGGTCAGGTCGTACAGGCGGGGCGGCGCGTCGTGCTGCTGCTTGCGTTCAGCCTTGAAGATCGAGAAGGCGAAGTCGTCCGAGTTGACGATCCGCAGCAGCATCTCGGCGTCCTCCCGCTTGTCCAAACGTTCGCCGGACAGCTTCCATCCGCCCATCGGGGCGACGACCTTCCAGTACGGTCGGGAGACATGGCCGGCTATCTGCCGGTCGCGGTCCACGATCATCGCGAGCGTGGGCGTCTGCACGCGGCCGACGGTGAACCTCGCGTTGTAGACGAGGCTGTAGGCGCGCGACGCGTTCATGCCGATCAGCCAGTCGGCCTTCGCGCGGATCATCGCCGAATCGGCGAGCCCCTGGTATTCCGTCTCGTCCTTCATGGACGCGAGGGCGTCGCGGATGGCGTCCTCCTCCAGGCTCGCGACCCACAGGCGTCGCATCGGCTTGGAGACTCCTACATGCGTCACGATCCGACGGAAGATGGCCTCGCCCTCACGGTCGGGGTCGCATGCGTCGACAAGCATGTCGATATCGCCGCGGCGCATCAGTCCTGCGACGACCTTGTACTGGCGGTCTGCGCCCTTGTCCCGGCTGACCTTCCATTGCCAGTCGGGTGTCGGGTCGATGGGCAGCGTGTCGAGGCTCCACTTTCCCCAGTCGTGGTTCTTGTATTCGTCGGGCGCGGCCAGATCGACGAGGTGTCCTTGCGCCCAGGTGACCAGGTCGTCGCCGACCTGCACATAGCCGTCATGCTTTTCCATGTGCCCGCCGACCGCCTGGGCGATGGCCTGGCCGACCGAATGCTTCTCGGCGATGATCAGTCGCATCTTGCATCACGTCCGATCATCAGTAGTTGCCGGACGCCCATGCGGGCCGTCCGTCGTCCGAGGTGTCGGGTTCGGCTGCGGGCTCCTGCGGGGCGGGCTCGTCGTCCGCCTCCTGGACGTCGGATCCGGTCGTCTCCGGATCCGTCGCGGCGTCGGCCGCCGGCGCGACGGTGGGTTCGGCGGAGACGGTTTTTCTTCCGGCCGGCGCGGCGACGAGTTCGCCCTTCGCGTCGAACGCGACGCTTTTTTCGGTTCCGGTCATTGCCAGCTTGTCCGCGATCATTGTTCGGCTCATGCCGGGGAACGCCTCCTCGAATTGCCTCGCCGCGTCGCGCAGCGCCTGCGCGCTTTTACGGAAGTTGTCGAGGCGGTTGTCGAACTTCTTCGCCGCCGCCTCCTTGCGTTTGAACGACTCGCGTTCGTCGCGCAGGAAGTCGTCCACGTAATCGGATGCCATGGTCCGTTTCCTTTCCAGTCTTGTTTTCATCGGTTCCCGGTTTTGATCCGGCTGGAACCATGGTCACGCGATTGGACACGCGCCGGTTTGGACAGTCGGGCTCCGCCAGGATCACACGCTTGTGATCCTGGCTTCGCCGGAAACGGAGCGCGGCCCTGGGCCGCGCGCTATCTTCGCCGACCCTTCCGGGATTTCCAGGCGTCAACGCCTGGAAGGGAACGGCCGACCCGGCCATGGTTCATCATCACAGCCCCGCGCCCGCGTCTTCGGAACTGCGTGTTCCATGCTCCGCTCCGGGAGGGTTTCGCCCGATTATCCCGAAGCGGGCACGGCCCACGCGTCCTCCACCGCGCGGCGGGACCGCGAGGCTGCCCCATGTCCGGCGAAAGGAAAACAGGAACGCCGGCGGGACACTAAGGAGTGGAACCATGCAGATGGAACCGATGGAATTGCAGCACGTCGTCTTCGAGACCGACGGGGGACGAATCGACGCGATGTGGAGCGACGTGCGTCTCCACGAGCACGACATCACCGACGGATGGCACTGCTACGCCGTCAGGGGCGGCGACGGCGGATGGCCGCCATGCAGCATCGAGAAAACAGTATGGGTCAACCACGCGGGCGACATCATCACGCCCGACGACCTCGACCCGCTGCTCGAAAGGAACGGGTGGATGCTCGTCATCAGGGACTGGTGGTTCACCGACGAACCGTTCGGGCGCGCAGAATGAAAGGAGACATGGACATGAAGGAGAAGAACAGGGCCGAGGAATGGTTCCGGGCCAAACACGACGAGCTCGCCGAAACGGCGCAGGCCAACCTCGCCGCACACGACTTGGAACCCGGACAGGAGGCCTACCATCTGGACAGCCTCCACTATGCGACCGCCGAACAGATGGAGGCCATATGCCCGACGGGCATCGACTTCGACCGGTACGCGACTCTGGCGAACGGCAGCGTCGGATACGACGAGGCCGACGCGCATTGGGCCGACGCGGCATGGTGGGACGAACAGGCGCGAACCATGTGGGACGAAGTCGACGACATCCCTGACGACGGCCTCTACTGGACAAGCGTCGAAGACTAAAACGTCATCGCCGTTCCCGGCCAAGTGACGCCCCGGGACCGATGCCGCCCGCATGACGCGGGCGGCGCCTCCGGCGGCCAGAGGACGACTACCGTCCTCTGGACTCCACGCGCCGGGAACCGTTCCCGGACCCGACAAGGCGTCGCCGTGACACGGAGGCCACGTCTCGCCGACGGGAAACGGAGCACGGCACCAATGCCGCGCGCATCCCGAGGATTTTCTTTTGACCGGCCGGCTGACGCCTTGATCATAGCGGCACGCGGAACCCATCAACGCCCGCGCAGCGAAACCCGTGGTTTCGACGCGTTCTCATGACGGAACCCGCTACCACCGCTAGCGCTTTCGCTTGACCATCCGGTCAAAAGAAAAATATCCTAGAATGGAAGACAACGAAAACAAGGAGGCGGACATGCCGGTCATCAGCATGTTCTTCGGAATCATCATCACCATGAACGCGGACGACCATGTTCCGCCGCACATCCACGCCAGATACCAAGGCCACGAAGCGTCCTTCACCTTCGATGGCAACCTGCTCAAGGGAGACCTCCCGCGCAAGCAGCGCAAACTGGTCGAGGCATGGGTGCTGCTGCATGCCGAAGAGCTGGAAGCCGACTGGGAGCTGGCCTTCAACCTCGAGCACCCATTCAGAATCGACCCGCTACGCTGACAAGGAGGCAACGGACATGACCATCGACTATTCAATCAAAGTGACCCAATGCGAGCCCATGCCCGGCTACAAGCTCAAGGTCACCTGCTCCGACGGCGCGACCGGAATCTTCGACATGTCCCGATACATCGACCGCGGCATGTTCAAACCGCTCAAGGACCCGCAGACGTTCGACCGCGTGCGCCTCGCGTTCGGCGTGCCCTCATGGCCCGGCGACATCGACATCGCCGCGGAACGCGTCCGCTCCGACATGCAAATCATCTAGAAGCCCACGCGCATCCGCCCCGACCGTCATCAAGACGGCCGGGGCCTTTTCATGCCCGTATGCATGACGGACATGACGCGCCACCAACGACCCACCGGCCCCGCGATTTTTTCGCGGGGCCTTCTCGTTTCCCTGCTCCAAGTGTCCAAACCCATCGCCGTTTCCACGACGGACGATTGGCGTAAGACACCGGCCGTGCCCTCAAGGCCATGGGCGAAAGGAGCAAGGAGTGAACGCGATCATCCTTCACGGCATTGCGCAATCATGCCGTGCGAAATCACTCCCAATCAATGAAATTGATATGGGAGTAGCAAGTGACGTGAACGTATATACGTTCACTCGATTCGCACCGCGAATCGGCTTGCTCGGGAGACCCAGACCCCATGGTCGAGCAAGCTCTCCAGACCGCTTCGCGGCATCACGGACGTGCCGTCCGCACACCTCCACGGGAGGTGCGAAATGAGCTGGGCGAACAAGCGCCGACGCACCGTGCAGAAGCTCGTCACGTTCACTCCCGACGAGTGGGAACGCGTCAATTCGCTGCACAAAAAGGTGAACAAGTACACGACAAGATACCGTTCGTTCACCGTGTTCGCACGCAAAATGCTGACCGATGGCGAGATCCGCGTCACCGAGATCAGGCCGCTGACAGACCCCGAGCCGCTCGCCAGAGAGATCGGCCGCATCGGCGTGAACGTCAACCAGATCGCCCACTGGGCCAACGCGAACGAGCACATCACCGCCGAGCAGGTGGCCGAGCTCCGCGCGTCGTTCGACCGCATCGAGCGTCTGCTCGGCGACCTGTTCGCCAACAAACGCACCGCCGGGAAGGACGTGTGAGCATGGCCGTGGTCAAGCTCGGCAAGCCCGTGAAATCGAATCTCGGCGGCCCCAACGGGGCGATGGCGTACATCATCGACCCCGCCAAGACCGACGGCGGAAGACTGGTCAGCTCCAACTACGAGCGGACCGGAACGGACTACGACGCGCTGGCTGATCCAATGCTCGAAGACAACGAGAACTCACCCAAAGGCATCCAAAAGAACAGCCGTCTGGCGTACCACATCAAGCTGAGCTTCAGTCCCGATGACCCCGTGACGCCCGAGCGGGTGCACGAACTCGGTGTGGAGTTTGCGCACCGCATCACCAGTGATGAATACAAGTTCGTGGTCGCCACACACACCGACCGCCACCACCTGCACGACCACATCATGGTGTGCGCCGCCTCCCGATACGGGAAGCATCTGAAGGCGGAACTACCCAAGGACATCATCGAACAGTGGCGCGTCATCGCCAACGAGATCAGCGAGAGGGAGGGGCTAAGCGTCATCTTCAACCCCGCCACCGAGCGGGTCGCACGCAAAATGCGCGGCGACGAAACCACGCCGAACGAAGACCCGACGACACAGGCACGCGACCCCAAACATGTCGAAGAGACTTCCGAACCGGGCACGGCGGCGACGGCGCGAACGACGCGACGGGCCGAAAACGAGGAGCCGATGGAGCGTCGCTACGGCATGTCGATGGAGGAGATCTACGCGTCCGCGAAGGGCCTGGGCGTCAAGGACCAGCTCCGCATGCTGATCGACCTGACCCTGGCCGGCGCGGAGAACTTCGAGGACTGGAGGAACATGCTCGACGTGCAGGGCGTGGACGTGACGGTCCGAGGACAGCACTTCACGTTCACCATGAAGGACACCGGCTTCAAGGTCCGAGACACGAAACTCGGCTCGGCGTACGACATGACGAACATCATGGCCGGACTGCAAAGCACGCCCGTCATCCCCATCACGTTCAACCGTCGGCTCGTCGCCAAACAGACCAGGAAGACGGTCACCGTGTGGCTGCCCGGCACCCACCGGAAGAAAAAGATCACGTTCGACGCGAAGCGTCTCGTGGACGACGGCGGATCCACGCTGCGCGCGTTCCTGCCCCTCCACCGCGACCAGATCATCCTCGACCCGTCCAACCGGTACGCCGGCAAGACCACCACCCACGGCCTCTACCAGTGGTTCGGCGAACCCACAAGCCGGCTCGAACCACTGGCCTCGCCCGAACGGCTGCCCCTGCGCTACGGGGTAAGCCCCACCCAGCAGCGCTACTACCAGGCACAGGCGCGACGCCTCGACCGGCTCGCCGGCGAGGCGAAGGCGCTGAACGCGGCGATCCGCTGGACCAGGCTCGCGGGCGGCGACAGCGCCAAGGGACTCAAGCTGCTGCGCGGAAAGGTCCGCGAATCGCACGACGAACTCCAGGCCGCCGTCATCGCGTTGCATGACGCGATCCAACAGGGAGACCTCGACCTCGTGGCCGAGACGCGCGGCGAGATGGAACGTCGCGAGGCCCTGTGCGACCGGTACGAGGGCGAGCTGGCCGCCATCGAACGGGAGATCCACACGACCCGCGACCGCGAGCAAACGGAGACCGAGCAGCGCGAACAGCATCAGCACAAGCGTGGACGGTCCATCTGAACCGTCCCAGGAAACACCAACCGACAACAGAAAGGAAACCGCAATGCCAATCGAGGAACAGGCTGAGGAGAAGATCCAGAACGCCGTCCAGACCATCATCACCGGAGGCGCGAAGCTCATGCTCAGAATCCCCAAGGGCGTGGCCATGGCGCTGCTCCGTTCCGGCATGAAGCTCACCAAGACCGGCGTGCACGCCGCGGGCGAGGCCGTCAAGAACAAGATCGACAGCGGCGAGATGTCCGAGAAACGATTGCAAAGGAAGAAGGACGGCGACCTGCACGAGCTGCAACTCGACGACTCGACCATGCGCGAGGTACAGCACAGCCTCAAGACCGCCGGCATCGACTACCACCTCGAACGCACCGACCAAGGCCAGTTCATCCTGCACTTCGCCGGCAAGGACGAAGACCATGTCCGCCACGCAGTGCAACGCGCGTTCAAAGGCATGGGCCTGGACGTCACCGACGACGACTTCACCGTCGAGCAGACGGAACAGACCCGAAACGAGCCAGAACCCCCGGCGCGGGAGACCCCGGCCGAACCAGCCATGAAGCCCATGCCGACGCAGCGCATCGCCTGGGACTTCGTGGACCCGGAGGTCATGGAGATGGCCGCGAACAGCCTCGCCGCCCGGCATCCCGAACTCTCATGGGACAAGCTCATGGGCGACACAACATGCGACGAGCAGGCCGGCCGCGACTTCGCGGACCGGATCATCGGCAAGGCCGCCGCCGACCCGAGCCTGCGCGACGAGCTCGACACCATCCTGCGCGACGACTACGGGCAGGGCGCGCAAACCCAGGAGCAGACACGCAGGCAGACGATCGAGCCGAACCGGGAGAAGCCGGCACCGGAGCCGGAAAGCGAACCGGAACCCGCGCCGGACGAAGCCCGGACACCGGCCACGCGACAGCAGACGCAGGCCAGGGCAGACAATCCCAGGCCGGCCGGCAAGGAGCGGAAACCGAAGCCGATCCGGTCGAAAAAGGCACTGCTCGAACGGTTCAAGACCCGGCTCAACGAGAACCTCGCCGAACAAAAGAACCACATGCCACCCACCCAGAACAGGGACCGCACGCCCCGCAAGGGCCGCTGAAAGGAAACCATAATGAACCAGCAGGAACAGGCGACGCAACACGCCGCGATCTTCCAGGACACCATCAACGGAACCAACGACCCGACCCCATGGCCGGTGACCATGTGGGCCTCGTCCGGCGACACGATATGGACGGCCGGCACTGCAAGGACGGCCGGCGAGGACTCGGTGGGCATGATCTACGATCCCGGCGACACCATCGTGCACCGGAACACAATCGCCGGCGACGTGACCCGCGCCACCGAATCCTTCGCCATCAGACCGGCGGACGGGCAGAGCCCGATGGACGCGATGCTCGCGGGCATCGAACAATGGAACCACCGCCATCCCGACCGGTGGGACACCGTGGCCACGCCGGGCCAGTACCGCATGACGGATCCGACGACGGGCCGGCAGCTCCCTATGGGATGGAGCGCCAGCCTCGCCGCCGCCGCGTCCGCGGCGGGACGGCTCGACCCCGACCTGCTCCAGGCCAGCCTCATGCAGAACGCGGTCGAGCACGAGCCGCGCCCCTGCGTGTTCTTCCTGGAGGATAACGGGTACGACCTCATGGTCTTCTCCTGGCATCGGAACCAGCAGGGACTGTTCGACGCGATGAGCTTCAAACACCTGCAATACGACGACCTGAGCATGCAGGTCACCACCATCAGCCACAGCGAGGACATGAGCGAGTCCTTCCCCGCCAAGACCATGAGCGACGGCGAACTGCTCACACAAAGCCGCGTCTACCGGGACGAATACCAGCACTGGCGCGAACAGGACGGCGGACCCGTCGCCCAGGGCATGACCGGCCGCGTCATGCGCAGCGGACTGCTCAAACCGGGACTGGAGCAGAAGCCGCTGCTGAATCTGAACGACGGTCGACGCGCCCCGGACTGGGACGAGTTCACCGACCAGGCCGCCATATCCATCCTCCAGGGCCAACCCATCTCGCCGACGCCCGCGCTCCCCCAGCAGGAGCAGCCGGAGCGGGACACCGACCCCACAGCCGTGACACAGACGCCGGCCCGGACGGCCGCGGCGACGAAGCAGGTCTGGCCGAACGCGTGGGTGGCGAACAGGCTCGCGCACACCTATATATTGCATGCGAAGGACGGACGCGACTGGCCGAAGATGATCGTCGGACTCCCCCGCGGCACCGCCATCGATGGCAAGGACCTGACCGGCTGGGCGACCGACATGTTCATGAGCGCGAAGAACCAGAGGCAGAAGAACGAGGGACGGGCCGTCAACATCAGGTTCAGACCCGGCACCCCGGTCGAGCTGTTCACCGGCCGCGGAACGGAACGCCGCACCATGCAGGTCGACCCGCAGACGCTCGTCCAGGCGGTCATCGACGCGCAGAAACGCAACCGCGACGCCGAGAAGACGCTCGACACGGCATCGGTGGAGCTCGCCTCGAAGACCGTGGAGGAATCCTGGCCGCAGATCGAACGCATGCAGGGCCGGTTCACGGAATACCAGCGTGCCGGCACGTACAAGCCGTCCGTCGCAATGAAATGGGCGCGCAGACTCGTCGACCGGACCGCCGGAGAGGACGAGGGACGGTGGACCAACCGCCAACGCCGCCAGGCCGCCAGACTGCTCATCCAGGAACTCACCGGCACGCAGGATCCGACGCAGGCCAGGAGCAAAACAACGGATCGTCCGACCGTCGAACAGTACGTGCCGGAAGGCGGCAAAACGCCCGACGCCATAGGCGATGAGACACCCGCGCCGCCACGGAAAACAGAGACGGACATGGCGACGAAACAGCGGCAAGACCCCATCGTTCCCGCCTCGCAATCCCCGGCCGCCGGTCCGGAACGACGGCACACGGACCTGAAGTCAACGCTCGACCGGTTCCGCACCAGGCTCAAGAAGAACCTCGACGGACTCAACGCAGACCCGCCCACCGCCGGCACCGATCGTAACCGCGGGCAGCGGAAAACCTTATAAGAAAGGAGAGAACCATGGTGAGAAAACGCCTATACGCGAAGCAGACCGCCTCGGTCGAATACGAGCAGATCGACCTGTTCAGCCTTCTCGAGGAGGAGCAGCGACAGGTCGACAGGACGGCGGAACAGGTGCGCGGATACGAGATAACGGTGGGCCACGCCGCGGTGCAACGACTCCGCGCACGCGGCGCGGACGACGAGACGATAGCCGCCGTGGCGGCCGAATACCGGGAGAACCGGCTCCGTGGACTCGGCCGACGGGACGCGCGGATCGCCGCCGAGAACAAGCTCGGCGTCGGTGCCGCCACGCCCGGCGAAACCACGCCGCAACCTGTGGTAAAACGTTTCACACAATCCTCCGGCACGGAAAACAACACTGAAGAAAGGAACAATGATGGACGAGATGACATGGACCGACCCGCAGCTCAAGGCGCGCTACGAGAGGAACCTCAAGGCGATGGAACAGCGCCGGGCGGCGCATCCGGAACTGTTCAACAAGTGGGCGCTGCCGTACAAGGTGTTCACCCGCAGCAGCCTGCACGGGATCCAGAACATGCGCATCAACTGGCTGATGGACAACCATCCGCAGCGGTTCAGGGAGATGATGATGGCCAACGTGCTCGAGGAGCATCTGCGGGACATCGAGAGGCGGACGAGGGAACGCCAGGCGCAGATCATGGACCAGCTGATGGAGTCCAGGCACCTGCTCAACCGGACGGACTGCCTGAAGGCGGCACCCCAGATGACCGACCTGGACCGGCTCAACGGGATGAACGAGGCGCAAGCGGAGTCGATGAGCATGGCGATCCACGAGATCGTGGAAAGCTTCTAGCATCCCTCGACTCGCAACGCGCGCGTTCGCCCCGCGAACGCGCCGAAGCGAACATCGCCGCCATTCGGACACTCAAGACGCTCGATGGGAACGGCGACGAGCCTCTCTCCGCGGAGCAGACGGACACGCTGCGCGGATACTCGGGATGGGGCGGATGCGCGGACGCATTCTCCGACAAGCCCGAATGGGCCGACCTGAACGCCGAGATCCGCGAACTGCTCGACGACGATGAGTACACGCAGGCGCGCGCCTCCACACTGACCGCCTACTACACGCCCGGACCAGTGGTCAAGGCCATGTGGGACGCGCTCGACATCGGGTCCGCGCCCATCCAGGTGCTGGAACCCGGGTGCGGCACCGGCAATTTCATGGCCGGCATCCCCGAAAACATCAAAGCGAACGTGTCGGGCGTGGAACTCGATCCGATCAGCGCGCGCATCGCGGCCGCACTGAACCCGGACGCCACGATCCTCAACGCGGACCTCGCGGACTGCACCATCCATCCGGGATTCGACCTGACCATCGGCAACGTGCCCTATTCGGGCGACATCAGCCTCGACTACCGGACCACGGACGGCGGCACATCCCGCCTCCCCCTGCACGACTACTTCATCGAACGCTCGGTGGACGCGCTGCGGCCCGGCGGCGTCGCCATGCTGCTGACCAGCAGATACACGCTCGACAAACGCTCCGAGACCATGCGCGCCGACCTCGCGAGAAAGGCCGAGCTCGTCGGCGCAGTGCGCCTGCCGTCCTCGACGTTCGCCCGCCAGGCCGGCACCGAGGCCGTCACCGACGTGCTCGTTCTGCGCAGACGCGAACGGACGCTCGACCGCACGCCCGACGAGGCGTGGATCCACTCCAATCCGGTCGCCGTGCCCGGATACCAGGACGTGACCGTCAACGTCAACCAGGCGGTCGCCAACGACATGACCGCGCACGCGGTAGGCGACATCAGACCGGTGATCGGACGGTTCGGCGGCGACTTCGACGTCGTCTTCCAGGGCGACGCGGAACAGGTCGGCGAACGACTCCAAGAACTGCTCTCCACACAGATCACCCACGGCCCGGCGCTGTCGCTGGGCGAGGCGGAACCGGCCGGACGGGCGGAGATCACGGTCCGGCCGGACCATGTGGCACCGTTCGAATACTCCGTCGACCAGCGCGGAGTGGTCTGGTACGGCGACGGCACCACCGTCACCGAGATAGCCCACGGCCAGGGCGACGAGGCGCGACGCCTGCGCGGCATGATCCGCCTGCGAGACCTGGCGCGCGAGCTCCAACGGCTCGAACTCGACCCCGCCCGCGTAGACGACCCGGACGTGGAAGCCAAGCGCGCCGAACTCGACCGGGCATACGACCGGTTCACGAGCGAGTTCGGACGACTGTGCGACCGCGCCAACCAACGCGCCTACAGCGGCGAGGAATCCGGCTGCCATCTCGTCATGGCGTTGGAGGAGACCGACGAAAAGGGAAGGTTCGCCGGCAAGGCGAAATGCCTCTCGCAACGGACCATCAGCCCGGTGCCGCCCATGCCCGACCATGCCGACAGCCTGGACGACGCGCTGGACATCAGTCTCGACCGCGCCGGCGGGGTCGACCTGGAACTCATCGCGCGCCTGGCCGATACCACCGTCGAGGAGGCCGAGACCGGTCTGGGCGACCGCATCATCCGTGACCCGGACACCGGCGAGGTCATGCCCGCCGAGGACTACCTCGCCGGAGACGTGGGGACGAAGCTCGACCACGTCACGGCCATGGCCGAACACCTCAGACGCCGGGCGGCACGCGAGGCCATGACGGAGTTCGCGGCATCCACCTACGCGACATCGGAGGACATGCCCGCCATAGAGCAGGCACGCGAATGGATCGACACCGCGGGAACGGACGTGTGGCGCAGCCTCACGGACCCGTACGCCGCCGAATCCTACAGGGATCCGACGCCGGTCATCGAACGCATCAACGACGGACGGCACGGATGGACCATGGGCTGGAACCGCAACCCGGAACTCGTCCTCGCCCTCGTCTGGCGGGCGGTGGAGGAACTGCCCGAGCGCCACTCACGCGTCACCCTCGAACGATCCGACACCGGAGAGCGGAAGCCGTGGCACGCGCCGGCATGGCACCGATCGCACGGCACCAGCCCACTGTGGGACGCATTGTGCTGGACATGGCGCGACGGCGACGCGCCACAGCACTACGCGCCGATCCTCGCCGACCGGCGCATGCCCGTCAGGGACCTCGCCCTGTTCGTCCACAAGATCGCCCACACCGACCGGCTCGAAACCGCCGACAAGACCGCGATCCTCTCCAACCTGTTCGAGAGCTATTCGGCCCACGACAAGCATGGCAGCACGATATGGACGGACACGACCATCGGCGCGATGGTACGCCGTCTCATGCCCGGCACCGACGACCCCACGCGGCTCGCCGAACGGCTCGCCACCGACATGTCGGTCAGCGAATGGATCTGGGGCATCGCCCGCGACCTGCCCGACCTGCGCCAGGGAGCGGCACACGACGCCTACGGCGCGCCGCCACGTGCCATCGACGCGCGCCCCGACGACTACCAGGCGTTCCGCGCACGCCGCGAGGAACAGCTCGGACAATGGCGGGAGCAGCCGGAGCACGCCGAGGCCGCGCGCGCCGACCAGACGGACGCGGAACGGCTCGAACACGTGGCCGATCTGCTGGAACGCGTACAGCCCACCCCGCTGGAGACCGAGCAGATCAAGGCGCCGCTGGGGGCCCCGTGGATCCCCGCCAGGGACGTCCACGACTTCATGATGGAGACGTTCAACGTGCGCGGCCACGGGCTCACGCCCGGCAAGCTCTCCCAGTACTCGGTCGACTGGATCCCCCAGCTCGGACAATGGCGCGTCGGCTACTCGGGCGGCGGCGACATCGACTACAAGGCAGCAAGGACGTACGGCACCGAGGACCGCAACCCGTTCCAACTGCTGGAGGCGTGCCTGGACAACGCGCAGATCACCGTCACCAAGGACTCCCCCACGGAGACCACGGCGTCCGGCAAGCCCAAACGGGTCAAGGACCAGAAGGCCACGATGGCCGCCATCGAGAAGGCCAACGCGATCCGCGACGCGTGGAACCAATGGGTGTTCAAGGACCCCGACCGCGCGCAAAGGCTCACCGCCCTGTACAACCGCAGATTCAACGGCATGCGGCCCCGCCACGTCGACGGATCCTACCTGACCACGCCCGGCATCACCCACGGCGTCGCCCTGCGTCCGCATCAGAAGGACGCGGTGGCCCGCGCCCTGCGCAGCGACGAGGGCACCCTCATCGCGCACGTCGTCGGAGCCGGCAAGACGTTCGAGGGCGTCACACTCTCCCACGAGGCGAAACGTCTCGGCAAGGCGTCCAAGCCGATGCTCGTGGTCCCCAACCACCTCGTGGACCAGTGGGCCGGCGACGTGCTCAGGCTCTATCCGGCCAGCCGAATCCTCGTCATGGACAAGGACGCGCAACGCAACCCCGAATCGGTGAGACGCTTCTGGGGCCGGGTCGCCAACGGCGACTGGGATGCGGTGATCGTGCCGGAGAGCCGGTTCAGCCAGCTGCACGTCAGCAAGGAACGACGGCTGAGGAACATGCGCGCCCGCGTCGACGAGTTCGCCCAGGCCGTCGAGGCCGCCGCCAAGGCCAGGGGCGACAAGGACCCCACCGTCAAACGGCTGGAGGCGGCGCGCAAAAGCGCCGAGACCGCCATGCAGCGCCTGCGAGACGGCAAGGAGTCGCGCGACGACAAGGCACTGGCGGGCATCAAGTTCGAATCGCTTGGCGTGGACATGCTCATCGTCGACGAGGCCCACCACTTCAAGAACCTCGGCGTGCCCGTCGCCTCCGCCGACCTGGGCATGCAACTGTCGTCCGCCGCGAAATGCGAGGACCTGCTCGACAAATGCGAATGGCTGCGCGAGGCCGGGCACGGAGGCAACATCGCGTTCATGACCGGCACGCCGGTCTCCAACTCCATGAGCGAGCTGTACAACATGCAGCGCTACCTCGCGCCCGGAACCCTCAAGGCCCAGGGCCTCGACACGTTCGCCGCATGGGCTGGCGCCTACGGCCAGGTAGTACCCACCGTGGAACTGAAGCCCGAAGGCAACGGATTCCAGGTCAAGCAAAGGTTCGCGCGCTTCCAGAACCTGCCCGAACTGATGAACGCGGTGAAGCAGTTCACCGACATGATCACCAACGACGACATCCAGCTGCCGCTGCCCGAACTGGAGCAGGTGCCCGTCCCCGTGCCCATCACCGACCGCCAGAAGAAGGAGATGGAGGAGCTGTCCGACAGGGCCGACCTCGTGCGCGACGGCGACGTGCCGCCGGAGGTCGACAACCTCCTGCGGATCACTGGCGACGGGCGAAAGATCGCCCTCGACCCCAAGCTCCTCAAAGGCCACGAGAACGACCGCCCCCTGGAGAACGGCAAGATCCAGGCATGCGCCGAGAACGTCGCCCGGATCTGGCAGGAGGAGACGCCACGCCTGGGCACGCAGCTCATCTTCTGCGACTCGAGCACGCCCGCGTCGGGCGGATGGAACGCCTACCAGGACCTCAAGGACCGCCTCATCCAATTGGGCGTGCCCGCCGAGCAGATAGCGTTCGTGCACGACGCCGGCGACAACCCCGCCAGACGCGAGCAACTGTTCGCCAAAGTCAGATCCGGCGAGATCCGCGTGCTGATGGGAAGCACCCAGAAGCTCGGCACCGGCACCAACGTGCAGGAACGCCTCGCCGCGATCCACGACCTCGACTGCCCATGGAGGCCCGCCGACCTGGAACAGCGCCTCGGCCGAATCCAACGCCAGGGCAACACGTACGACCACGTGCGCGACTACCGGTACGTGACCGAGGGCACGTTCGACGCGTACAGCTACCAGACCGTGGAACGCAAGCAGCGCTTCATCAGCCAGCTCATGAGCTCGAAGAGCCCCGCCCGCGAGGCCGCGGACCTCGACGCCGACGTGGTGACCCTCGCCAACATCAAGGCGCTGGCCACCGGCGACCCCGACATCCAACGCCGCATGACATTGGAGAACGAGATCAACCAGCTGAAGCTCCTGCGCGCCTCATGGGCGCAGCAGAAGGCCGACACCCGCAGGGACATCAACCAGCAGCTCCAGCCACGCATCGAGGGGATCCGCCAGGCGATCCGCGAGAAGACCGACGACAAGCCGCTCGCGTCCAAGGCCCTGAACATCCACCAGACCGCACGCATGAACGGCAAGTGGGAGGGCATGACCATCAACGGCCGGCCGGTCGGCGACCGGCAGACCGCATGCAGGCTCCTCCACCAGGCCGCCTACCAGGCGCACGACGGGGACACGATCGCCGAATACGACGGACTGCCCGTCATCGCACGCAGGGCGGCCACCACTGGACGGATCACCCTGGCCGTCAAGGCCGTCCACGAGCACGAATCCGGTACCGAGATGCCCGGACCCTACCTGACCGGACCTTCCAGCATCGTCAGCCAGCTCGACCGGATCGTCAAGAACATGGCCACCGACCCCGGCAAGCTCACGGAACGGCTGGCGGACGCCGAAAGGGAACTCGCCGCCGCGCAGGAGACGCTGGCCGAACCATTCGCCCACGAGGACGAGTACCGGCAAAAACAGGCAGAACTCGAACGGCTGACGTCCAAACCCGACGAACCCCGGGAGACGGAAAGTAGAGACCAGGAAACCAAGGAAAGGAGCGCAGGAATGCCATTGACAACGGAAAACGCCAGACGACTGCTCGAACAGGACCACGACGTCACCGAAGTCACCCAGGGCGGCAACGCCATGGGCCACTACCTCGAAGCGAGGCTCACGGACGGACGCGCCGTGCAGATCGACTTCCACGACAACCCCGCATGGAAAGACACGGACCGTCTGGCCGGCCGGATCGAGGTGTCCTACGCCAACCGGCCACAGGCGGAATGGCAATACGACGACAACGACATGGCCGACCGCGAACACACCGTCATCGACCCGGCCGACCCAGCCGCCGGGAAAACACTCGCCAAGGCGGTGGAGGGCTGGGAACGCGCGGGCGGCCTACATACGGCCCGCGCAGCCGGGACGAGCCATCTGGCCGCGAACCAGCCGCCGGAGGAATACGCCTACCGGTGGCGGAAGCCCGGGGACCCCGACAGGCACATCGCATACCTGAGCACCGCCTTCGACCGCGACCAGGCGATGAAGGCGAGGGAGAACGCCGGATACGTCGTGACGAAGGTCGATGAGGATCCGGCCGTGCTCTACGAGCAGCACCGCAAGGCGTCCTGCATGCGCGCGAGCCACATCCTGGAACGATACGAATCCCCCGACCAGGACGCAGTCAGAATCCTCCACGGCATCGTGGGCGAGGTCAACGCGCACGACCCCGAGAACGACATCGCCACCTACCTCGCCTACCCATCCGACAAGGTGGTCCAGATCGCCGGAGACGGCCTCACCTCCGCGGACATCGCGGAGAAACGCGAGATGGGCGGATGGGACCCGCGAAAGGACCCGCTCATGCGCATCAACGCGCAGGGCGACTGGACGGGCATCACCCAACAACAGGCCGACCAGATCGTCTGGGACAACCGCGATGAGATCCTCACCCGCGCGTCATACGACAGTGAACTGTCCACGTGGACGCTCCACCAGCTTGACCAGTTGAAGGAGCCCCAGCCGACCCAAAGCCTGGACCGTGACCGGCCGGAACCGGATCACAAGGCGCCCGCACAGGCCGATTCCACGACGAAGCGTCACGGGCCAAGACTGTAGTCCTCTCTAGCCACGGGGTGGCGCGCTTTCCGCGCCACCCCGCATTCATTCCATACGAAGGAGCAGAAGACACGCATGACAACAGAAACAAACGACCAGCCGGAACCCATCATCTGGTTCGAGGGCACACTCATCAGCAGCCCACGGCAAAACAGAAGCGCGGAAGACTGGCTGCTTGAAACCATGGCCATGGGAACAGCCACGAGGAAAATCACCATCCACGCCAGCGGCAGGGAGCATTCGGAGAACATCCGCGACCACGCGCGCAAGGGATCCCGCCTCATGGTCAAAGGCACCGCGGGCGACGAAGGATCAGGCATCGACATCGAAGCCACAAGCCTCGCGTTCGATCCCAGCCATGACGAACCGGACGGGAATCGATGACACGGACCACCACCGTCAGCGGCATCAGACCGGACAAGGCCGGCGACGGCGAATGGATCGACATCAACGGCCACGTCGGCCGACTCATGTCCACGCTCATGGCAGACGGCCGGCCATTCAGCATCGACGTCACGCCGGGCGGCATGACCACCGTCACGCCCCTCCCACCCCCGAAGGACGCGGAAGCGGCCGGCGGCGACGCCCAGGCCGAAACGGAGCCGACCGACGGGAGGATCACCAGCAGGAAGACGCTGTACGACCGGTTCCGCGCCAGGCTCAAGGAGAACCTCGCCGAAAGAAAACAATAGAAAGGAACAATCATGGAACAAGCAAGAGGAATCATCGTCAAGACACTGACCATCCTCGCGGGATTCTGGATCGCCGACCTCGCGGCCGCCCGCGTCCAGGCCGGCCTCGCCGCCGGCGAAAGCATCGAACGGATCATGGACGGCATGACGACCATGCTCCAGCATCCGCTCGCCCTGGGATTCGACCGGACCAGCCTCCTATGCGGACTGGGCGGCGCGTGCGCCGTCGGCCTGTTCCACCTCTACCGGTGGAGCATGAAACGCAACTGGCGCGACGGCGAGGAATACGGCTCCGCACGCTGGTCCACCAGCCGGGAGATGGCCCCATACACCGACAACGACACCCGTCAGAACCTCCAGATGACGGCCACCGAGGGCCTGAGCCTCGACGCCCCGGCCACGCGCCGCAACCTCAACACCGCCGTGATCGGCGGATCCGGATCCGGCAAGACCGCCACCCACGTCATCCCCAACATCCTCAAGGGCAGCATGAACTACGCCTGCACCGACCCGAAGGGCGAGCTCTACGCGAAGACCGGCGGAGACTTGGAGAAGATGGGCTATACGGTCAAACAGCTCGACCTGGTGGACCTGACCAGCGAGACGAAATTCAACCCCATGCGCTACATCGACCCCACGAAACCCGACGTGGCGATCATGCGCCTGGTCACCAACATCATGGACAACACCAACGGCTCCACACCCAAGGAGCACCAGACCGACGACTTCTGGACCAAATCCGAACGCAGCCTGCTGACCGCGCTCACCGCGTTCGTCTACTACCTGCCCGACGACATCCTCAAGGACTGCCTGCACATCGACGCCGGCCAGACCCTCAACGCGGTCGCCGACATGCGCGACCTGCTCGAAGCCAGCGAACAGGACGAGACCAAGGAAAGCCAGGTCGACGCCGTCGCCCGGACCGCCACTGAAATATACGAGGAGACCCGCGCCGAATGGGAACGCGAGGACGCGGACCACGACGACCCGGACCTGCGCGAGGCATGGCGTCTCGCCCAGGGCCTGAAGTTCGCGGCCCGCCAGTACCGGCCCTTCACCCAGGGCGCGGGAGAGACCAAGAAGGGCATCATCATCAGCCTCGGCGTGCGTCTCGCCCCATTGACAGTCGGCCCGGTCCGGGAGATCCTCTCCGACGACGACCTCGGTATCGACCGGATCGGCGGATACGCGGACGAGCACAAGGGCGGATACAGGCATCCCAACGGGAAGACGGCCATCTTCCTCGCCCTGCCCGACGAGGACCCGACATTCAACTTTTTGGCCGCGATCTTCTACCAATGCCTGTTCGACAGCATCATCCGCCGCTGCCGCACCTACCCCGGCGAATGCCTCGCCACGCCATTGCACTGCTTCCTCGATGAGTTCGCCAACGTGGGACGCATCCCCAACTTCGACAAGCTCATCGCCACGATCCGCTCGCGCAAGGTCAGCGTCAGTATCATCCTCCAGACCATCGCCCAGCTCAAGACGATGTACAAGGACTCGTGGGAGACCATCGTAGGCAACTGTGACTCGGTGCTGTTCCTCGGCGGCAACGAGCAGTCCACCACTGAATGGCTCAGCAAGCTGCTCGGCAAGGAGACCATCGACATCTGTACCACCAGCGACTCGAAGGGCGTGTCCGGCAGCCATACCACCAACTACCAGCGCACCGGACGAGAACTCCTCACACCCGACGAGCTCGCGCAATTGGACAACGACAAATGCATCTACAACCTGCGAGGACTGCACCCGTTCCTCAGCCGCAAGGCATGGCCCGGAACCACCATCGCCAGACCGAAATCCACGCTCAGGCACTCCAAAGAATGGAAGGCAGCGGCATGAAGCCAATCACAACCCCGGATCGCTGCCGGGCAAGCCGGTGCCCCCGTCTGATGGCGTGGGCACGGACCATCCCGGCGAGGCTCCGCCCGTATTGGTGGAGGACGACGAGCCTCCCGAAGACGGGCGTCGTCCGGATCCGGAACCGGAACCGGAACTTCCTTGGGAATATGAGGGCGTTTGCCGCTGTGGAGCTGATTGGGATTGCGATGCCTGGGCCTGCTGCTGCGCGGCGGCAGCCGCGGCTGCTTCCTGTTCTGCCTTGGCCTTCGCCTCCGCGTCGGCCTTTTCCTTCGCCGTCTTCGATTCGTTGACCTCTTTCACGGCTTTCGCGATCGCGTCCACGTCACGGGTCTTGACCGCCTTCAGCAGGGTCTCCCGGGTCTTGTCGTCCGCCACCTTGCCGTCGGTCTGCTTGTACAGCGCGTTCGCGTCGTCCACGGTCTTGTCGAGTTTGCTGTCGGTGACGGCCTTGGCCGCGGTCTTGAGGTCGGTGAGACGGTTCTTGAGCTCTTTGGTCGTTCTGCGCAGCGCCGCAGTGGTCCTGTCCACGTCGGATGTGACGGCGTCGGGCGCGCAGGAACCCTTGATGGTGGACGTCTTTGCGTCCAGGAGCCGATTCAACGCATCAAGCGTCTTGGGATCCGCGACTTGGCCGCGACTGGTGTCCTTCAATAGTCTGGAGGCTTTGGCCGTGGTCCTGTCCAGGTCGGACTGGATGGTCTTGCGTGTCGCTTCGGCCGAGTCGCATGCGCTGATTGCGGTCTCATGCGCCTCTTGCCGCATGGCGGCGGCACGGCGGTTTTTGATTTGCAGTCCCATCCAGGACACGGCGATGAGGCTCGCGGTCATGACGATCGCGACGAGCGCTTTCCCGACCGGGAAGACGCGGCGCACCTTCAGATCGTCGGGGTCGGCCGAGTAGGTGACGGCCGACCCCGACGATTCTGCTTCCGGTATTGGAGGGATGTCCGCCGTATCCGATTCCAAGTCGGCGATTCGTTCGAGTGCGGCAAAATCGTCGTCGGCGTCCTTCAGGGCCTTCTCCGCGGAATCGTCGGGAGGAGACTGCTCCGCCGGCGCAGACACGGGTTCCTGCCCCGGCTCGTCTTCCGGCGGCAGCGGCGCGGATGGTATGGCGACGCGACGGCGGCCGCGCATGGACGCGGGCGGCAGCGGCGCGGCACCGGCCGTGTCAAAGCCTTGCTCCTGCGCGGTATGCCACCATTCGGCGAGCTCCGGCCACGCGTGTGGATGTTCGGCGATTAGGCGCATCCATGGACGCCAACCGGGCTCGTTGGCCATGGCGTACAGCTGGTCGACCGTAAGCTTGGGGCTGAGAATCGGCTCACCCGTCTTCCTGTCGATCCTGGTCATTCCTCTCCGCCCTCGTCTTTGATGAGGACTGGCTGATCCTGTTCGTTTGCCTTCATCACTTTTGTTCCTCCGGTTTGCCTTCATGCACCCGGTATCCGCCTTCCAATGGGCCCTTGACCGCCGCGCATCGCCAGCCGTCGTCAGTGAGCGTGTAGTCAAGCACCCAGGATGCCTCCAGCCCGGTGGATACGGCGCATGTCGCCACCCGCCGCCCCGTGGACACGGGGAAGCCGGTGAACTCGGTCTCGGGCAATGGCTGCGGGGCTATGGATGATGCCGGTATGTCGAGGCCGGCGGCATCCGGCGTGAAGTATTCGCCTTCGAGTTGGCCTCGTTCGCCGCCCATGTAGACGCCGAGCGCTTTCGGCGCGAGGTCGGCGCACGGATCATCCTCCGTCGGCGTCGCCGGCTCGGTCTCTTCGTCTCCAGCCGTTTTTTGTCCGGGTTCGGTTTTCGTTCGCGGCCGGGCGACGGTGATTTGCGTGTCCTCCGCGGTTCCGTTGCCGGCGCATATCACCGCGACGTTTCCTCCCAGGATGAGGAGCGCGACCGCAAATCCCGTCGCGGCGATGATCCTGTTCCTCTTTGGTTCCATGCTTGGTTTTCCTTTCAGTGGATGTAGCGGACGCCATTTCCGGCTGCGGCCAGTTGGGAGGCGCTGATTTCGCGTGTGGATACGACGCCGAGGCCAAGCGCGTTGGACTCGCTGATCAGGATCGACCCGTCCCCGCGGACCTCCTCGACCATGGCGACATGCCCGTAGTCAGCGGACGCGCCCAATACTCCCGGTTGGAACACGATGACACTGCCGGCGGATGGGGAGCCGTCCACCGTGTAGCCGGCCGACGCCGCGGAACCTGCCCATGTGGCGGCGTTGCCCCACCCTGGTATCGGTTTTCCTATGTCGGCTCTTCTGGTCGCGGCCCACCAGGTGCACTGCCCCCATGGGTATCTCGTGTCCGGCGTGATGCCGGCCGTGGACACGATGCCGCCGGAGACCGTCAGTTTCGGTTCGAGGGAGCCGACCGTGCCACCCTCGGCGGTCCCCGTTGCGGTGTATTTGGTCGCTGCGAGTTCCTTGATCCGCCGCACATAGTTGATGGTTTCCTCGAAGGGCGGCACCATGCCGTATCTGAGCACGCTGCCGAGGCCGGCGTTGTACGCCGCGAGGGTCAGCTCCAACGTGTCGCCGGTCAGTTTCCCGGACTTCTTGGCCGTCTCGACCTGCGAGGCGAGATTGCACATGTAGTTGCCCTGGCTCCAGATCGCGTCGTGCGGGTTCCAGATGTCGGCCTTGCCGTCTCCGTCGCCGTCCTTGCCCGCGGATGCCCAGGTGGACGGCATGAACTGTGCGATGCCCTGCGCTCCGGCGGAGCTGCCGGCCTTCGGATTCCAATTGGACTCCTGGTCGATCTGGGCGGCGATGATGCTCGGCGTGACGACCTGGCAGATGGATCCGGCGCGGATCACGTCGGCCTCGTATTCCGCGGGAACGCCCGAGACCGTGGATTCGCTGGCGTTGGATCCGAGGAACGCGCCCATGACGGCCAGGAGCACGCCGAGCACCGCGAGCATGGCCGCGATGACGGGCAGGATGGGAAGGCTGATGGAGGCGGCTCCCGCGATGACGCGGGACGCGGCCATGCGCACGAAGTTCGCGGCGACGCGGGCGGCACGCACGGCGGCCTGTCCGGTGGCTTGAACGTCGCGCGCCGCCTTGACGGGCGCGCGGCGGTGCCGCCAGATGAATTTGGCCGACGAGTTGACACCTTTCACGCCAGCGCGTGCCGCTTTGAAGGTCAGGTCGCGTGTGGCGCTTCCCAGCTTGGACGCGAAATCGTCGTCAGCCACGGTGAGCCTCGCGCCGGCTTCGTCCATCCAGCCCATGCCGGTGGATCCCATCCGTTTGACGCTACGGCCGGCGTTCCCAAGGCCCGCGCCTATGTGCTTGCCGATCCGCTTGCTCGCTTTGCCTTTCGCGGCGAACTTGCCGATCTTCTCGCTGGGCTTCGCCTCGGACAGCGCCTTGGGTTTGCCGGCCGTCTTGCGCATTCCCTTGCCCGACCGCAGGGCGCGTTTGCCACGGTTCATGATGCGCCGCGCCTTGCCGGCCGTCCAGCCCACGCCGTGCATGGTGGAGGACATGCCGTACATGCCGGCGCGTCCCGCCATCTCGGCGGCGGTGTGGCCCATGGAATCGGCGATGTCGGCCCGGTCCGAGCCGAATTGCGCGGCGCTGGACACCACGCCGGTGGCCGCGCGTCCGATGCGGGCGCGTGTGCCTCCGGCGTGGTGGGCTTGGGTTCCGCTCATGCGTTTACTTTCCTTCCTGGAAGGTCGTGGAGTACAGCCGGTAGAGGTCGCCGCCCGCGGGGATGCGCCCGTCGAACGGCACGTAGGCGCTGCCGATCTTCATGAGTCCCTGGCCGGGCAGCACGCCGGTGAAGTACTGGCGCTGCTCCTCGCTCAGGGTCAGCAGCTCGCACAACGCGTCCGCGTCGGTGCTGTTCTGGCTCAGGAGCATGAGGAAATCGCTGTTGGACAGCATCTCTCGCGCGTCCTGGAGGTCGAGGATCTCCTCGACGTTCTGCGTGATGCCGGTCACGCCGAGCCCGTATTTGCGGGCGCGCTTGTAGATGTCCTTGAACTGGGCGGCGGCGTACTGGTTGGAGAAGAAGCGGTGGAACTCGTCGACGTACAGCCAGGTGCGCCGCCCGTTGGCCTTGTTGCGGATGACGCGGTTCCACACCTGGTCGATGACGACCATCATGCCGAACGTGCGCAGCTCGCCGGACAGGCCGGACACGTCGAACACGGTGAACCGATTGGACAGGTCCACGTTGGTCTGGCCGTTGAAGCCGCTCATGGAGCCGGTGATGTACGGGTTGAGCGCGTCGGCGAGGTACCGGCTCACCTGGTCGCCGCCCGCCTGCAATTCGTCGTGCAGGTCCTGCAATGTGGGCTGGACCACTCCCCCGCCCTGGTTGCGGTAACGCGTGTACAGGTTGCTGACGCACTGGTCGACGAGTCCCTTCTGGAGCGGGTCGAGGCCGTCGATGCCGCCGATGAGCGCGCCGATCATGGAGACCACGTTGTTGGTCTTGTCCTTGACGGGGTCGGAGGCCGAATCGTCCTCCAGGACGATGTCCATCGGGTTGACACGCGTGCCGGTGCCGGCGCTGATCTGGATGATCTGTCCGCCGAACGCGGCCGCGAGGGCGAGGTATTCGCGTTCCGGGTCGATGACGATCACCTCGTCGTCACGGTTGAGGAACATGCCGGCGATCTCCTGTTTGACGGTGAAGGATTTGCCGCCGCCGGACGTGCCGAGCACGAATCCGTTGGAGTTCATGCGGCTGCGCCGGTCCGCGAGGATCGGGTTGCCGCTCCGGGCGTTCGACCCGTAGAACAGGCCGTGCGGCTCGAACACCTCCTGCGTGGTGAACGGGATGAGGATGGCCGCGCTGTTCGTGGTCAGGGTCCGCTTCATGGGCAGGGGGTTGTTGCCCAGCGGCAGCTCGGCCGTCAGTCCCTCCATCTGCATGAACTTGAGGCTCTCGGCCGTGCAGGACTGCGCGTTGACCTTGGCTTTCACGTTCCTGCACGCGACCTCCAGCTCCTCCTGGCTTGCCGCGGACACGCCGATCACGATGATCGAGTCCACGAGCCTCTGGTTGGTGGAGCGCAGCTCGTCGCGCAGCTGGCCAAGCTGTTCCTGCTGGTCGGCGAGGTCGTCGGGAAGGTCGTCGGGGTCGAGGCCCTGCTTGCGGTTCTTGCGCCGCTGGTCCATGATCTGCATCTTGACCTCGGCGTTCTTGCGGCGCACGAGCGTCATGCTTTCGCCGCGGTCCATGGGCGCCAGGTGGATGCTCACGTCGACGCGGGCGCGCAGGCCGGTCAGGTCGTTGACCAGCTGGTCGGACAGTTCCGGCGGCAGACTGGACACCCACATGGTGCGGTGCAGGTATTTCGAGTCCAGGGATTCGATGTCCAGCTGGATGGGATTTCGCGCGTCGATGCTCCACGGGCACACGAGGTCCTTGGTGTCGGGCTTGCCGGGCTGATGCTCGAACCGGCGTTCGTCGAACCGGAACTCCTCGCCGGGCCGGAGCACCTCGGCCATGAGGCGCAGCCGGTGCTCGCGGTCGAGTCGGGTGGCCTTGCATGCGTCGATGGAGCGCATCTGGCTGACGAGGTTGTTGCACAACGCGTTGAGGGTCGCGACGGCGGCCTGCTCGTCGCTTTCGCGGACGGTGACGGTCAGGGTCTTGACGGTGCTGGTGTTGCGGCTGACGGATTCGAGTTTGCCTTGGGCGAGGCGGTTGTAGTCGAGCCGGTAGTGGTCGAGGCTGTCGCCGGTCTCGCCCATCATCACGTCGGCGAGGATCTCGCGTACGCCGCGTGAGCGCGTGTAGGAGGCGATCTGCACGTTTTGCCCGGCCTCGAAGCTGTTGATGAGCTTGGCCCACCGGTCGATGATCTCCATCTGATGGGATTCCGGGCTCAGCTGGTAGTTGATGTCCTGGAAGAGGATGGTGGCGCTCCACCGTCCGTCGCCCAGGCTGGCGATCCCGTTGCGCAGCATCGCGTCGTAGCCGATGAGCTGCTTGACGCCCTTCGGCAGACGCGTCGCCTTCTTTCTCCGCGCCTTCGCCCTGGCTTCGGCATCGTCTTCGTCCGGCGCGACCTGGGGTTTCTTCTTTCCGAACATTCCTCACCTTTCCTTGATCGTTGGTTTCGCGCCGGTGCGGTATGGTCTGCCCGGACCGTCGAGCAGATAGACCTCGCGCTGCGTGTAGTGGCGCAGGATGTATTTCAGGTATTTCTCGGGCATGAGGCCCTTTGGCCTCACCCATCCCCATATGGCCACGGGCAGGCCGGGCGGGAAGATCAGGTACATGGCGAGGTTGGGGTCCATGCCCAGCCCGAGCCACAGTCCGACGTATCCTCCCCCGCACACGATGGCGAGGATGACGGCGGCGAGGCACTGCCTCCAGCTCATCCCCATGAACACCTTCGACTCGATGGTGGTCAGTTCCCTGTAGACGGGCATCTGCAACGCCATGATGTTTGCTTCCTTTCGTGGATTGCGTTGTGTTTCATTCGCCGCCGAAGAGCTTCTTGGCGACGGAGTTGGCCGCCATGACGATGCCGATGAGCATGACGCTCGCCAGGAGCAGGCCGGTGAAGTTGTCCATCACCCAGCCGGAGAGGCTGTCGCCGTCCTTGAACTTGCTCGGGTTGAGCGTGCCGCCCACGAGCGTGCGGTACATGAGGATCGCCAGATACAGGGTCGCGCATTGGAACACCAGAGACGCGTACTGTTTGAAGTAGTTGATGCCCCACTGGCGGGTCTCCTCCTGGGCGATGAAAGCGATCGGCAGCGGGTTGAACGCGGTGAGCATGTATATCTGCACGAAGCGCAGGAGGATGACGACGGTGACGACGATGGTCGCGCCCTTGGAGACGAGGAACGGGATGAGCAGCAGGATCAGGCACGGTATCTGGCCCATCCAGCCGGCGGAGTCTATGGCGTCGCGCATGCTGTCGCCAAGGCCGAGGCCCGACGACGCGCCGGTGGTGGGTGCCGCCGAATGGATGCCGCCGAGCACGCTGTCGCCGATCTCGTCGATGGCCTGGAGCATGAGCTCGCTGTGCTGGGCCGCGGTGAACACGAGCGTGAGCTTGAACATCGCCATGGCGACGAGCTTGACGCCCAGCTCTCGGTCGCCGTCCGCCCGGGTGCTGACCCTGGCGAGTTCCAGGACGCACATGATCGCCAGTATCGTGCTGGCTATGGGTTTGACCGCCGAGCGGGCGACGGTCAGGCTCAGCTGGTACATGCCCGCGTTGTATTCGGCGGGGGTCTTCAGCAGGTCGGCCACGAGGTCGTCGCCGACGCCGGACCCTATCGAGTTGAGGATACCGACGATGAAATCGACCATGCGTGGCCTCCCGTCTACAGGGCGATGTTGGAGAACAGGGCCGCGGCCGCGATGATCAGGCCGCCGCCGACGACCTGCCAGACGCCCGACTGGGTGGCGGGGCCGTTCTGGTCCTTCAGTCCTCCGGCCAGGGTGATGACGCCCCACACGGCCCACAGGCCGCCGCCGATGATGGCGAACTGGCTGAAGAGCTGCAACGCGCTGGTGACGACGCTGCCGCTGTCTGCCGCGATGGTGATTCCGTACATGATGTTTTCCTTTCGATGTTTTGGATGACATGACCACGGTATGGCCGTCGAGAAGGCTCCGGTTTGGACGTTCCCGACGAACCCGAAGAGGCTCGGACGATGGTATGGAAAAGGGCCCGCCGACCGTTCGCCGGTGGGGCCGGGTCCCGCCGCCGCGCGCCGGGTTTCGAGTGCCATGGTTCCCGTCCGGCGTTCCGCGGGCCGCGGAACATGGAAACGGACGGCATCATGCGAAAGGAAGACGGACCGATCCGCCACAAGGAGATTTTCAAGGAGTCGGACGGTCCGGTGCGCAAGGGAAAGGGGTGGCCGGCCGGATCCGACCTCATTGGATCCGGCCTGCCACCCCGTTCTGGTTTCCATGGTGCGCGGGAAGGGGTTCCCGCGGCGTGCCCCCGCCGGGAGTCGAACCCGGCGCCGTCACAAAGGAGAAAACAAAGACGGTACCGGTGGGGGCTTGGGCGCGTCCGGGAAGGAAAGGATCTGGGCGCGCCCGTGGGCCGTGCGGCGGATCATGGGGAACGGTCCGCCGCACGGGCCCGGGGTCAGGTTCGTCGGATCACTCCTCCGAGCCCTCGGTGTCGGCCGGGGCCTTCGCCTTGCGGCGGCGGGAGACGGCCATGAGGGCCGCGCCTCCGCCGAGCACGACGACCGCGGCCAGCGCGATCAGCGCGATGCCCGCGCCGGTCTGGGCGAGGGTCCTGCGGTAGCCGTTCCAGTCGTCGGTGGCGGACTCCACCTTGGTGTCCGAGCAGTAGTCCTTGCCGTCGATGGTCACGACGTCATCGGACTTGCTCTCGGTCTCGGCCTCGGGCTTGGAGCCGGATTCGTCGTCCGAGGTGCCGTCACCGAACGGGGCCGACGTGTCGACCGGACATTCGGTCAACGGGGTGCCGGTGACCTTGGCTCGGTCGGTGTGGGTCTTGGTGACGCCCTTGAGCGTGCCGGTGACCTCGACGCTTTCGCCGGGCTTGAGCACCTTGGTGTCCCAGTCGGCCGGGTACTTGAGGTCCACGACCTCGCCGTCGCCGACGATGGTGGAGTCCTCGAGCTTGATGTCCTTGGTGCGGAACACCGCGCCCTGCTTCGTGTCGGGATCGGTCTTGCTCGTGTTCGTGATGGTGAACACGATCTCCGTGTCGCCGGAGACGGTCAAAGCGTCCTTCGAATTGTCGCGGTCGCCGTTCGGCCAGCCGGACTTGCGATCCCACTTCTGGACGTCGATGCTCGGGGTCATGTCCGGGGTGCGGGTCCACACGACGTTGGATTCGAGAGTCTTGTCGTTGTAGTGCTCCGTGAACTGATTCTCGTGGCGGTCGGTCACGGCGAGGCGCTTGCACTGGATGTAGGCGCGCCAGCCGGCCTCATGGGAGTCGTCGGACACGAGGGCCCTGTAGCGGTCGGTCGCTTCGATGGTGACGACGTTGCGGCCGTCGACGGTGGCCGCAGAGAGGGTGAAGAGGTCGCCGCCGAGCTTCGAGCTGTCGAAACCGGAGCCGGCGATCCTGTCGCCCTTGGACGCGAGGGCCTCGCCGCCTGAAAGCAGGTCGCGGGTCGCGTACACGGCCCATTGGCCGGTGTATTCGTCGAAGGCCGGATCGAGGGAGTCGACGATGTCCCACTTGTCGACCTGCGGGTAGGCGCGGTTGGCCGGCAGGATGGAGCTGTCGAGCTGGTAGAGGAAGCTGCGGCCCTTGTAGATGCTCTTGCCGTTGGCGGATGCGCCGCCGACCTTCACGGTCACGTCCTTGGCCGGGTTGATGGGCTTCAGGGGGTTCGTGACCTCGTTGGTGTCCTTGCGGATCTTGTTGAGCACCTGCGTGGCCTTGTTCTTCACGGTGTAGCCGTCGGTGACCTTGATGACGGTCATCGGCATGGTCACGGTGTACGTGTGGCCGAGGAGCGTCTGGTCGATGGCGGGCTGGGTGAGCGGGTCATGCTCGTCGGACTCGCTGTAGGTCTTGAGGTCTTCCGGCTGTGGGTCGCCCTTGACGGTCTCGCCCGTCGCGGGGATCTCGGTGTCGACCAGCTTGGCGTAGGCGTAGAGCGCGCCGTCCTTGTCCTGGATGTTGAACTTGTCGGTGACGTCCTTGCCGGTCTCGTCGGTGATCTCCACGTTGGTGGCGTCGAGTTTCAGGTACTCGTCGTCGTAGTCGTCGGTCATGCCGAGCCTCCAGACCTTGTAGGCCTGGTTGTCCTGCCTGGCGTCGAGGGTGACGCGGTAGTAGATCTCGTCTCCCAGCAGGGCGGTCTTGCCGTCGATGCTGATCGTCGGGTCCTTCTGCGTGTCCTTCTTGACGGGGTCGAGCTTCGGCGGGATGTTGAACACCTCGTTGCTCGGGGTCAGCGAGTTGTTGAGGGTCAGCACCCACTTGTTGCCGACCTTGTGGTCGGTGGGGGCGTCGTCGGCGACGGTTCCCTCGAAGCGGACCTGGAGGCGGGGGCTGGTGCCGGCGCGCCACTGGCTGATCGTCTCCTGGTCGGTGACGGTCAGGGTGAACATGTGCTTGGAATCATCCCACGTGGTCGTGTACTTCTTCTTGGACACCGGCTTGCCGGTGTTCAGGTCCATCATCTCCAGGGTCTGCTTGTCCGGTTTCAGATAGGCGTCGTAGGAGTCGGTGAAGCTCACGGACTTGACCTCGTAGGCGAGGTCGGCCGGCAGTTGCGGCTGGGTGTTGAGCTGGTATTCGACCTTCTGGCCGGGCTGGACGACTTTGCCGTCCACGCTCTCCTGGTCGCCGCCCTGGCTCGCCTCGGACACGACGTCCTTCTTGACCGGCGGGATGTAGCCGCAGATCTGCGGTTCGTTGGTCGGCTCGGTGTGGTTGTTCACGGTCTCGGAGCCGCCGTTGGTCAGGTTCTTGCCGTTCGGGGCGGTGCAGAAGGTGAGTTCGTCGCCCGCCTGCTTGCCGAAGTCCTTGCGGACCTGGGCCGCGCCCTTGCCGTCCGCGAAGTTGATCCTGCCGGGGATGAGGAGCGTGACCTGCTTCGGGTTCTTCAGTTTCTTCAATCCCTTGAGGTAGGAGGCCTTGGCGGTGGCGGTGGCCTTGGTGCCCTGGACGGTGATGTCGAACTGGTCGGTCACGTCCTTGCCGGTGTTGACGATGTCGCTCACGCTGCTTTCGCGGTCGGTGCCGGCCGTGGCCTCGTACACGCGGATGTTCTTGGTGTCGGCGTCGAAAATGTAGTCGGCGGCAGTCCAGTCATCGGTGAGGGTGAACTGTTTCGGCGCCTGGATCAGGTTCCTGCCGACGGTGCCGTTGACGACGCTGCCGACCTTGTCGCCGTCGAGGTAGGTGTGGGAGTCGCCGCCGGTCTTGTTGGTCTCCTGCGGGTCGATGACGGCCTGCCATTCGCCGTCCTGCTCGAAGATCCAGCTCTTGTCGGGGTTGGGCTGCCAGGTGTCGAATTCCTTGCTGCCGGCGTCGGCCTCGGGTTCCTGGTTCCACTTGCCGGTCGCGTGGTCCTTGACCTTCCTGAAGTCCTTCGGCTTGCTGACGGTGACATTGAAGCTGAACTCGTACTGGTGGTCCAAGGGCATCTCGCCCTTGTCGGCCGTGCGCACCGCCGAGACGGTGTCCGTCTTGCGGTCCCAGGTGATGGTGAACTCGTTGGACGCGTCGCGGTCGTTGTCGGTCTTGTCGACGAGCTTGTAGTCGTCGACGGTGTAGTCGACGCCGTTGGCCGTGATCTTGTCCTTGAACGTCATCTCGTAGCCGCCCTTGCCGGTGCCGTAGGTGATGACGGTGCGGTTGGTCATGCTGTCGGCGCTCACGCCCTCGTCGATGGTCTTGGTCGGCGGGGTCGGCGGTTCGGCGCTCACGGTCCAGGTCTCGGACGGGTCCTTGTCGGTCGTGTCGACGGCCGCGTTCATCCTGCCCTGCTTGGCGACCTGGATATCGATCCAGTACTGGCCTTCCTGCCAGTGGCTCATGCCGAAGTCGGCTGGCGTGGTGAGGTTCTCGAGCTGGGTGTCTCCCGAGTTGGCGAAGGTGATCGGCTTGCTGACCGTCTTGGCTGCGACGTAGCCGCTCTTCTGGCCCTCGTAGTGGATGACGGCGGTGCCGTTCAGGTTCTCTTTGATGCTGCTGCCGTTGTTGCTCGCGTGCAGGGTGTCGCCGATCGGGTCGGTGGAGCCGACCTTCAGGTTGGTCCTCTGCTTGTGCGTGGTGGTGACGGTCAGGTCGTAGTTCGGTGGGGCGGGCTGGTATTTGTCGAGCGCGATGATGACGATGCTGGCCGTGCTGGACACGTACCGTTCCATGAGCTTGTCCACACTCGTGGACGGATCGTCATCAAACGCGGTAGAGGTCTTATAGTGACGAGTTCCAGCGTAGTTGTAATCGCCTGGTGCGATGTACTTGTTCCAGTTGTCCAACCATATACTCACGTCGGCGATGCCGGATCCGTTCCATACGCTGGTGGTGGACCCGTTGCCGGAGACCGCGCCGACCGCGACGACGCGGCAGTCGCCGTCGCCCTCGCCCGGATGGCGCTGGTGGAAACCGGCGACGCACCGGCTGTTCGCGTCGGCCAGCGCGGCGGCGGCCTTGCCGGACGAGTCGTCCATCCTCACGCCTGCGTTGGCCATGGCGCGGCTCACGCTGTTGATGTCGGTCGCCGGGCCCCATGAACCGGACGCGTCGTCCTTGTACTGCCAGAACTGCGTTGCCGCGCCGCTGCCGCCGGTGCCGGGCCTGTTGCCGCCCCCGCCACCGGCGTATGCGGTGCCCGCGGTCAGACCGCCGGCCAGGGTGGCAACGGCCGTCAGCAACGCCAACGTCTTCCGTTTATTATTGATGTAACCCAATGTTCCTCTCCTTTCAGAGATTCTGCACCTGACTGTGTCGGGGCGGGAATTGCGATCCCCGACCGATACCATTGCAACCCGGTTTCACGGACTCCGGTTTGGACATTCGCGCAGGAAACAGGAAAGGGCCGTCCCACGGATGTTCGTGGAACGGCCCTGAAAGAGAAACGGAGTCGACCGGCTTAATGTTGGATTGGGATGGAGCAATCCTCTAAACTACAGGCACCTGGATCACCGTGTCCGCCGCTGGTCGGCCCCGACCAGCCTGACCCACCGGACGACGAGCCGCCCGTCGAACCAGAGGATGCGCCTGCCGAACCGACGTTTGTGTAGGAGCGGCCCGAACTCGTGCCGGTGTTCGTATAGGACGGCGTGTACGACTGGGCCTGCCGTTGCGACTGTGCGGCCGCAGCGGCGGCCTGGGCCGCGGCCTCCTGTTCGGCCTTGGCCTTCGCCTCCGCGTCGGCCTTCTCCTTCGCCACCTTCGATTCGTTCACCGTCTTCACGGCCTTGCCGATGGCATCCGCGTCACGCTTTTTGATGGCGTCCAGCAGGCTTGCGCGGGTCTTGTCGTCCTGCACCTTCCCGGAGGTCGCGTCGTAGAGCGCCTGCGCGTCGTCCACGGTCTTGTCGAGTTTGGACGATTCGACCGCCTTCACGGCCTTGGACAGCGTCTTCGCATGCGTCTTGTACCATGCCGCGTTCGCCGTGATGGCCTTTGCGGCCTCCTGCACGCCGGTCCTCGAATCCGCCTTGCAGGAAACGGTCTTCGGAATCGTGGCCTTCATCGTCTTGGACAGGGCGTCCAGCATCTTCGCGTCCTTCACGCTTTTCCTATCGGTCTTCGCCGCGTCCGCCGCGGACCCGTTCAGAAGCGTGTTCCAGTCGTTCGTCGCGGTGCGCAGGCGTTCGGATGCGGCCGCGCAATCCGCCCTGGCCTCGGCCATGAGGCGGTCCGCGTGCGCCTTCCAGGCGATGCCTCCCGCCGTGAGCAGTGCGAGTACGACGACGGTGATGACGATGGCCCTTCTGCGATGCGGCTTCTTTGTTTTCTTTTCCGTGGACTCGGCCGAAACTTCGATGGTCTCATCTTCGATGGCCTTTTCTTTTTCTGTCATTTGTTCTCCTTGTTCATAGGTTCACAGCTTATCGAATCGGCGGAGCCGTCTGCATCGTTCCTCCGGCGCGTGCCGCGCATGGACGCGCCGGAGGGCCGCATCGAGATCCAAATGAAAAGATTCGGGACGAGGAAAAGCAGCGGGACGGCCCGATGGACGACGGTCTGGGCCGAGTCCATCGGAGCGAAGGACGCCACGAGGACGAGAGCGTAGGCGACGACGCACAGGCGGCACAGGCCGCGAAGGCTGCTGGATCCAGCGCGCCGGGCGACGGTTTCGGCCATCACGCCCATCACTCCGCACAATGCCACGCGAGAGATGCAGACCAGCAGTCCGAGGAGCATGATGCGGTTCATCGTTCCCCTCCAAAGCCCAGGTACGTTTCGAGGGCGGCATCGATCACTTCCTGGATCCGCATGTCGTGCTCGGCGGCGAAGGTCTTGAGCCTGCGCCGGGTCGAGGCGCGCAGGCTCACGCTGGTCTTCACCCAGCCCTCCACGTCGTTCGGTTTCACGGTCTTTCGGTTTTTCGGTATTTCGGTTTCCGCCGATTCCGGTCTTCCGGTATCCGCCGGTGCCGGCCGGCCGCCGGTGAGCAGCGCGGTCAGGTCGCGCGGACGGGGCGTCAAGTTCATGTTCCTCACAGGTCCTCCCCCTTGAGCTGTCGCATGGTCTGCTTGAGTTCGCCGGACAGGTCGCGGTATTCGTGCAGGCGGGACCCGCGGGGGCGGGTGGATTTCGCGTTGAGGATGTCCTGGCGTTTCGGGATCAGCGTCTCGAAGCACGCGATGTCCGCGGCGTCGACCCAGGCTAGGGCGTCGCGGAGGGCGGTCGTGTTGGCCTCGGTGCGGCACAGGAGGATCGCGGCGGGGACGCCGCGACGGTCGCACAGGTCCTTCACCCCGACGGCCTGGTCGAGGTCGATGCGGCTGGGACTCGACGGGATGACCACGAGGTCCGCGTTGTTCACCGATTCGTCCAACGCGCGCCCGTACGGGGCGGAGTCGATCAGCACCCAGTCGACGGGGTCGTCGAGACGGCCGTTGATCCCGTGCAGGTGCGCGATGTCGGCCGGCGCGGCGGACATCACGTCGAACGGCAGCGGGTCGTCCAGCTCGGCGGCCCTGTACCACCAGTCCTTCGCGTCGCCCTGCACGTCCGCGTCGACGACGAGCACATGCTGCTCGCCCCGGGACTGGTCCACGAGGGCGCAGGCCAGGAACACGGCGCTTGTGGTCTTCATGCTGCCGCCCTTACCGGTCGCCAACGCGATCACCATCGGCTCGCGGTTCTTCTTGTCGTTCATCGGTTTCTCCTTATTTCGGTATGTCGGTATCCGGTTTTTCGGCATTCTGGTTAGTTGGTTTTTCGGTATTTCGGTTTATGCCGCGTCCCACGCGGATCGCGACGGGAAGCGGTCAGAAGAGGCTGCCCTGGACCAGGCCCTTCGGCACGGGCTCGGTCGGGAGGAACAGCGGATCGTCGTGCGTGTATTCGCGGCGCGAGCGTTGGCGGCGTTTGGCCCGTCGCCAGTAGTCGCGGCCATCACGGCGCATGCGTTCGGCCCAGTCCGGGTGGTCGGCCAGCCAGTCACGGACCCGACTCCGTGGGATCCGGTGCAGACCGCCGTCGGCGATGTGGAGGTCACGGGCGATCAGTCGGGCGAGGATCCAGCGGCTCGCATAGTCGAGCCCGCCGTACACGGCCTTGTCCTTCCAGCCGTTGACGAGAGCGCGGCTGATGCAGTCGAGGCGCATGGGGCACGCGGCACACAGCACACAGCCCTTGGCGCGCATCCGCTCGTCGATCAGGTCCCGGCCGTCCGGGTCCGTCACGGTGTTCCACATTCGGTCGGCGAGGTCCGGGCTGACCTCGGCGATCCGGGCGCAGGCAGGCATCGTGTCGCGGTCGTTCATGGCCGCTCCCCCACCGGCTCGACGCCGTCGCGCCGGTTGAGCTCGTCCGCGAGCCTCTGGCACGCCAGCTGCCATTCGCTGGGATTGCCGGTCCGGTACGAGCCTTCGTGGTCGTATTCGTCCCAGTGCGGTTTCATCGCCTCGAGGACGTGCTGGCAGGCGAAGGTGTGCGTGTGGGGCGCCGGCCGGTAGACCAGCGGGCACGGCGTGGGCTTCTCGTCCGTCCTGCGGTCGCGGTCGCGGGCCGCGGCGTCGTGCTCGCGTCGGCGTTCGAGCTCGCTGATGGTCCAGTCGTTCGCGATCCGGTCCCAGTCCGCGGCGAGGCGGCGGGGACTGTCGGCGCGGCTGAGCCAGTACGTGTTCGCGGGCAGCCAGTCGATGACCGCGAGGATGAGCGTCAGGGCGGCCGCATGGTCGCCGTCGTGCGCCTCGGTGACGCGGTCGACGAGCTTCGAGACGCGGTCGCGGTCCCGGCCGGTCGGCGTGGCGGTGGACAGCGACAGCCTGGAGCGGACCGCCGCGAGACGGTCCAGCACGATCGTGGTCCCGTCGTCGTTTTTCTCGTCCCTTGCGGGGGTCGCCCCGCCTGCGGGGAGATGCCCCGTAGGGGCAGAGGGGAAGGAGGGTTTACTAGGAGGGTTTACCTGGAGGGTTTTATCCTTATATATACAGCTCTGCGAGATTTGCAGTGCTGGGGGTGCGGCATTTGCAGTGCTGGGGGTGCAGCTCTCGCAGTGCTGGCCCTGCGGGATTTGCAGTGCCGGTTCCGGCCCTTTTTCCAGCCCTGCGAGATTTGCAGTGCTGGGAATCGGCTTCGTTCCAGCGTTTTCCGGAGTCACGCCCTTGGATTCGCCGTTCTCGAACACGGTTCCGGCCTCCGGGTCCACGGTCTTGCCCATGGTCTTCGGGTCGTGTTCCGCCGTGTGCGTCTCCTTGATCCATTCGAGGGTCGACGGGTCGGATTCGACCGCGAGGTCCCACACGATCTGACAGTACTGGGGCAGACGGTTCCTGCCGCCCTTGCCGAGGCGCGCGTACCGTTGGTCGCCACGGCGAATGAAGCCGCGTTCCTGGAGAGTCTTCAACGCGGTGCGCACGGTCCGTTCCGAGAGTTCGGTGACGTTGACGATGGTCGCGATCTTCGGATAGGCTGCGGTGCCATCGTCGTCCGCGCGGTCCGCGAGGTAGACGAGCACGGCCTTCGCGCTGGCGTTGCCCACATGGCATTTGAAGGCCCATGACAGTGCGATGTTGCTCACGGACGCTCCTCCTCACGCTGCTGGGCGGCACGGCGTTCGTCGGCCAATCTGGCGGCCATCTCGTCGCCGAGACGTGCCGCCCGGCACAGGGCCAGCGTCATCAGCCACGAGAACGCGACGAACACGATCAATACGATTGCAAGCCAGTTCACGCGAGTCTCCCTTCCATGGACGGGTGCGCCATCATCGACGCCAGGCGACGGGAATCAACGGAGCCCGGACCGTTGTGGCGGGCGAATGCCACCACGACCGGGAACGTCCAAACCGACGCCTGGAAATCCCGGTTACACTCGGGAAACACAGAGCAAGACATGCGGAATGCTTTAGTAAAGTCGTTCATGTGTGATCACTACTCCAAGACAATGCATTGGGCGGCCACGGACCGGGATCCGGCAAGATACGGGATCCGCGGCCGCTCGGAATATTGGTTGCACCGCCCGTCCCCGACGTTCCAGCATCGGGAACGGGCGTTTTTTCTTTTAGCTGCAGAGAAAGAGAGAGAATCGAATGGGATCAGACCATCGCACCACCTCCCTCGCCGTCGACGGGCCACGCGCCGCCGCAACGGATGGCGAGGCAAAGGCAATCAAGAGCCTGCTCATCAGGGACATCAAAGACTTCGATCAAAGCGTCCCAGCAGTCGTCAGACACGACGATGGAACGATCAGGCCTACGTACATAGGCGTATGGGGACAGGACCGTCTGATAGGCGCGGCCCTCATCCAGCCAGCCCTTTGCGTAGCCGAGACGCTCATATACCGCACCGGGACGAGCGGGGTCCATGCCGCACAGATACGAGAGGCTTTCGCCGAGCATGCAGCCATCATCGAAGGGATCGCGGTCGTCAGAAAGCATCGGCGCGAAGGCTTCGGATCGCAGATCAAGGCGTTCTGCGACTCCTGGGCGGCAGACCACGGCGCTGAACTGATACTCAGCATCCCCACCAACGAGGGCGCGCGCCTGCTCAACGAGAAAGCCGGATACACGGTCGTACCGCCCGACGGATATCTCACCATCAAGGTATTTGACGCTCAGGAACAGCCTCTTCACATTCCCTACGCCGACCAGCGGACCCAAGACAGAGGCACTAGCATGTGGGCGTACAAGCTCGTAGGGCAACGCACACAGCACTTCGAGATTGGCGTTCTCACCGCCTCCTGAAGTTCCGAAGACCATACCGTCGATGAATGTTCCCGACGGGTCGCGGGAGAAGACGAGTCTTCCGGCTTCGTCGCTCATGCCGTTCTCCCCTCGGTCAGCAGCAGGTTTGCCACCACCCGTTCGCGGGCGGAGAGCTGTGCATCGACCTCCCGGAAGGCATGCGTGTAGGCATGCGTGGGGTGGAGCCAGGTGTCGGCCAGTCCGCGGGTCTCGCCGCGGCGCAGGGCGCGCACGGCGCAGGCCGGGCAGAGCTCCAAAATCTCCGTGTCGCCCGGCACACAGTAGTTGCGCCAGCCGTTACGGGCGAAATAAGCGTCGCGGGCGGCCGAATCGTAGTCGTCCCAGAACGTGCCCCAGACCACCGTGTGGCAGCCATCGCACACCGTGACGCAATCCCACCGGCTGTCCGGCCATTCGGACTGTTCGTAGATTCCACCAGCCATCACGCAACCTCCTCATGATCAGCATCAAGCCCCAGCAAATAGTCGGTAGACACACGGAAGTGCTCGGACAACACAACGATGTCTGAAGTTGTCCAGCCAATGCGTCCCAAGAGTTTTCCATTCGCCGAAGTTTTCGATAAACCAAGCAATGAACCGAGTTGGGCACAAGTAAGTCCCTCACTCTTTACCAGAGCACTTATCCTTTGGGTCACTCCATTCATAGTTCTTTCTTTCTGACTTGGTTCATTTTTACTGTACTTCACTATAGCGTACAGTTTGACTGAGCGCAAATCGTATGAGACACTTAATTAAGAAATTCTGAACTATTTTGGGAAGTGATCATATGTCCACATCGGAAGTCTCGCCAGAAACACCTTTGGATAAAGGACAGCGTGCTGAAGCGGCGATCCCGACCAACGTGAGAGTTTATCTAGGACTAAGCGGAAAAACACAAAAGGCACTTGGAGAAGCTTTGGGCATTACCAAGAGTGCTATGTCCATGAAAATGTGTGGCAAAGTTGGATGGTCAGTAAGCGATCTTGTAACGACCGCCGATTTTCTAGGTGTCACGCCGAGCGCTCTAATGGATGACACAATTCTCAGCAAAGCCGAGGCTGGATATGCAAAATCGGCCGAGTATGGAGTTTTTGCCGAGAAGCCAGGTGCTTTGGTAGGTGCCGGCTCCCCCAGGTTCCTTGTCAGTCCCTTCAACCCCGACGCCCCGGTCGAGGGTGGAATCTCAGGTGCAGCTAAAGGTGCCTTGGCCGGTTTCGTGCCGTTCGGGGTCCCGTCCGGCTCGGGTTCCCCGTCCAGCCCCTCGAAGCATGACGGGATTGGGGTTTCCGGCCGGTCTCAAGCCCATGAGACACTTGGGACCATGACTACCATCATCATGCGCACCTCTGAGGGCAGCATCACCATCAACCTGTTCGACGACAAGGCTCCGAACACCGTGGCCAACTTCCTGGGCCTCGCCACTGGCGAGAAGGAATGGGCGGACCCGTACACCGGCCAGCCTTCCCACGGCAAGTTCTACAACGGCCTGACCTTCCACCGTATCATCAAGCAGTTCATGATTCAGGGCGGTTGCCCGCTGGGCACCGGTACCGGCGGCCCTGGCTACGAGTTCGACGATGAGATCGACCCGAGCCTGAAGTTCGACAAGCCGTACCTGTTGGCTATGGCCAACGCCGGTCTGCGTCGCGGCATGGACGGTAAGGTCCATGGCACCAACGGCTCCCAGTTCTTCATCACCACCGTGCCGACCCCGTGGCTGGACGGTCACCACACCATCTTCGGTGAGGTCGCCGATGACGACTCCAAGAAGGTCGTCGATAAGCTCGAAACACTGGACACCGATCCAATGGATCGCCCGCTCGAGCCGGCCGTGATTCTCTCTGTGGACGTGGCGGAGTAAGACCGACAACATATACGGCAAAGGTCCTGATTGGTATTCCAGTCAGGACCTTTTCGTGTTCTTGGCTCCCCTCTCTGAGGGGAGCCAGAGTAAGGCAACGGCCTACTTCATCTTGCGCAGTCGAGGTTCGGCGGATTCCTTGGCACCAGTGATGCGGTACACGTCGAACACGCCATCAATCTTGCGCACGGCTGCCAGCAACGAGTTGAGATGCTGCGGATCGGCCATTTCGAAGCTGAACTGGCTGGTGGCCACGCGATCGGAACCGGTGGCGATCGTACCGGAAATGATGTTCACGCCATGGTCGGAAAGCACACGTGTCACGTCCGAAAGCAGGTTTCGTCGATCCAGCGCCTCGACCTGAATCTTGACCATGAACAGGCCCTTGGTGCTGGTCCATTCGACTTCGACCACACGCTCAGGCTGCTTGTTTTTCAGATCGATCATGTTCTGGCAGTCGGTGCGGTGCACGGATACGCCCTGATTACGGGTGATGAAGCCGATGATATTGTCACCGGGCACCGGCATGCAACAACGGGCCAGCTTGATCCACACATCGCCCACGCCCTTGACGGACACGCCGGTGGAGCTGCTGGAAACCTTGCGTTCCACGGGCTTCAGCGGCAGGACTTCCTGCTCGACTTCCTCATCGACCTCGTCGGCACCCGCATCCTTGACCAGATGCGAGATGACGTTCTGCGTGGAGACCTGTCCGTCACCAATGGCGGCGAACACGGCGTCCGCGTTCGGGAAGTTAAGATCGTCGGCCACACCCACCAGTGCCTCGGGCGTAAGCAATGTGTTGACCGGCAGATTGCGCTTGCGCATCGCGCGGGTCAGCTCGTCGCGGCCCTCCTCGATGGCTTCAGTACGACGCTCCTTGGAGAACCACTGACGAATCTTGTTGCGGGCCTTCGGGCTCTTGACGAAGCTCAGCCAATCGCGTGACGGGCCGGCTGTATCGGATTTGGACGTCAGAATTTCGACGGTATCGCCATTATCGAGCGTGGTGTCGAGCGGCACCAAACGACCGTTGACGCGCGCGCCCATCGTACGGTGGCCCACTTCGGTGTGCACGGCGTACGCGAAGTCGACCGGCGTGGCGCGAGCGGGCAGGGATACGATTTTGCCTTTCGGCGTGAACACGTAGACTTCGGACGAGCCAAGGTCTTCCTTGAGCGAGCCCAAGAATTCGTTGGAATCAGGGGTTTCGCTGGTCCAGTCGGCGAGCTGCTGAATCCATTTGAGGTTATCGACCTCGGAAAGCTCCTGATTGTTTTCATCACGCTTTCGATCGGACTTGTCCGGCGAGCTCAGGGCGCGGCCGGCCTGGCCGTTTTCCTTGTATTTCCAGTGCGCGGCGATGCCGAATTCGGCGCGGCGGTGCATGTCCCAAGTGCGAATCTGGATTTCGACCGGCTTGCCACCGGGGCCCACCACCGTGGTGTGCAGCGACTGGTACATGTTGAGCTTCGGCATGGCGATGTAGTCCTTGAATCGGCCGGGAACCGGGTTCCACCGCGCATGCACGGCACCAAGCGCCGCATAGCAGTCCTGAATGGTGTCGACGATGATGCGCACACCGACCAAATCGTAGATGTTCGCGAAATCATGGCCGCGCACGATCATCTTCTGGTAGATGGAGAAGTAATCCTTCGGGCGTCCGGTGACGTATGCCTTGATGTTCTGCTCGTCGAGATCCTCGTTGATCTCCGCCAGAATCTGCTTCAGGTACACATCGCGCTGGCCGGCTCGGCGAGCCACCAGCACCACGATCTCGTTGTAGATCTTCGGGTAGAGCACCTTGAAGCTCAGTTCCTCGAGCTCCGTCTTGATGGCGTTCATACCGAGTCGGTTGGCCAAAGGTGCGTACACGTCAAGGGTTTCACGCGCCTTCTTCTGGGCGGACGTGGTCTTCACATAGCGCCAGGTGCGAGCGTTGTGTACGCGGTCGGCGAGCTTGACCACCAAGGTACGCACGTCGCGGCTCATGGCCACCACGAGTTTGCGAATGGTTTCGGCTTGGGCGGAATCACCCACTTCAAGCTGACTCAGCTTGGTAACGCCATCGACCAGACCGGCCACGGTGTCGCCGAATTCGGCGCGGCATTGATCCAACGTATAGTCGGTGTCTTCCACCGTGTCGTGCAACAGGCCGGCTGCCACCACGATCGGGCCCATGCCCAGATCCGCGAGAATCTGGGAAACGGCCAGCGGGTGGATGATGTACGGCTCGCCAGACTTGCGGCGCTGGGCGGAGTGCTGGATGACGGCACGCCGGTAGGCACGGTCGAGAATGGACAAATCCTCATCTGGGTGATGGGACTTGCACACCTTCTTGATTGGATCCAGCGGATTGAGCGGATCGGCACTGATCTCACAACCCAACTTACGGGCGGCGTACTGCTCGCCATCAATCTCTGCCATGCCAGTCACCTCCCTCGTCATGAAGTTCATTGTAGCCGAGAACCGGAGCCTTGTGCATGCACCTGTTCGCCATCATTGGTTCCACAACCGTTGTTGCCGTCATCACCTTAGTCATTCAGCCGGCCTAATCCGGTCAGGACGCCACTCCCGTCGAACCGAACCCGCGTTCGGCGCGATCGGATCCGGGCAGTGTCTCGGCCGGGATGAACCGAGCCTCAACATACCGCTGAATCACCAATTGAGCGATGCGATCGCCCGGATGGAAGACGGCGGTGTGCTTCGGATCGAGGTTGATCAGCGGCACCTTGATCTCGCCACGGTAGCCGGCATCAACGGTGCCAGGCGCGTTGAGCACGGTGACGCCCTGCTTGGCGGCCAGCCCGGAACGCGGATGCACCAACGCCACGTAGCCCGCAGGTAGGGCGATGGCCACGCCGGTGGGCACCAGTGCCCGTTCAAAAGGCTTCAGCGTCACATCGACGGTGGTGATGAGGTCGGCACCGGCATCGCCCGCGTGGGCGTAGTGCAGCTGGGCCGGATGTTCGGGGTCGAGGCTCTTGACCAGGACCTCGGTGGATTCGGGCTCGTTGTAGGTCTCGTCGAACGCCATCAGGCGGCGCACTCCTCACACACCGGCTGGCCATCCTCGTCCGTGTAGGCGAGCTGGCTGCGATGCTTGACCAGGAAGCACTGCGAGCAGATGAACTCGTCACCCTGCATGGGGATGACGGTCACCGAGGAATCCTCGTTGCTCAAATCGGCGCCCGGCAGTTCGTAGTCTTCGGCGATGGCGTTCTCATCGTCGTCGATGTCGCTCGAGGCGTTCTGCGAGGACTTCCCCAGCGCCTGCAGCGATTCCTCGTCCTCATCCTTGTTGCGGGGGGAATCATAATCCTGAGCCATCATGGTCCTTTCGTCGTCTTTGGTTCGTAAGTCGATATATATAGCACGGTCAGCGCCATACTCGCCCATAGGATACACGATTTGAAATACTCGTAAAGTTCGACACGTGGGGCATACTTAAAAGAAGTAATGTCTTTGCGACGGAAAGTGGTGCGAATATGCCAGATGATCGGCTTGAAAAAGCCCGTTTCGTGCGCGTGAGCAAGACGGGGGACCTCGTATTCTCCCTTGGCGGCAGGGAAATGGCTGTGAGCGTGGACGACACGCTCGAACGGGCGATTCTTGAGGCCAAGCAGGTCAGAAGCGAGATGCGACAGGCTCCCCAGCCGCATCAGCAGTCCACTTTGCCGATTTCCCAGATACAGTCGCTGATTCGCGCCGGTGCCGATCCGGCCCGTGTCGCGGAGAAATACCATCTGAGCGAAATGCTGGTACGTCGTTTCTCCATGGCTGTGGAGACCGAGAAACAGTATGCCATCGAACAGTTCCTTGCCGTGGCGGCACCCAAAGACAGCAGGGTGCGCACCATCAGCGAACTGGTGGAACGCACGCTGGCCTCTGCGGGAATCGGCATGGAATCAGTGACCTGGAAATCCACCCGACGTGGACTTGAGCCTTGGCGCATCGTGGCGATATTCACTTCCGCGGGCCGTGAGATCCATGCCGAATGGACGTGGAATATGCACGACAATTCCGTGATGAGCCTGAACAATGCCGCTCGAAAACTGCTCGGCGAACAGAATCCGGAATCAGCCACGGATTCCAAACTCAAGCCGACGATTCCCGAACTGCCCGGCGACTCCGTACGCTCCGCGCGTATCGAGCGCGCCGTGTCTGCTTGGGCGGCTCCTACGCCTTCGATTCCGGCCGCACGGCCTGCCGCAATCCGGCCCTCTGTCACTTCCACAGGTTCCATGCCCCCAGTGGATCTATCCACGTCCATCTCGCCGGCCACGACCCAGGCTCATGGCACTACGGCCCCCAGTCCGGTCTCTTCGCAGACCGCCGGATCTGTTTCGCCATCTGCCGCAGGATTACAGCAATCGCCTGCCACGGCACCAGAGCAGGGCTCTGACAATGTTTCGGACAAGACCATACGGAGTGGCCCCAATGCACAGCTGGTAGACACCGAGCAGGAGCGGGCGGCCGAATCCGCCGCCACCGAACATGAGGCACCAGCCAAACCGGCCAAGCGTAAATCAGGACGTTCGGCCGTACCAAGCTGGGACGAGATTCTGTTCGGAGACTGAATTTCCGAATCAGGCCATATCGATCAGGCAGGGAATATCCATTTCCAATGCTGTTTGGGAACCATGCACGCTCGGCAGGTGGGTGGCCTTGTCTCCTTGCGTACGCGAATCGACGAGGGTCACGGCTCCCGCTGCCTGCACGACCACATCGCCGAGCATTGGCCGGACTCGCTCGCAGACCGGTCCAAACAATCCGTCCGCGATGGCCTCATCCTTGGTCCGCACCAAGGCTCGGTCTTGCAGACAATCGCGCCACCGGCAAGCTATATCCTCAGGTCGTTCATCCGGCTCGACATACAGCATCAGCGAGCGCAGCTCTCCCCCGACCAGTGACACGCCTCGGGTGAGCTGCGGTTCAACGGCGATGTCAATCCGCTGGTCCATGTCGGTTTGCACCATGCCGTGGTCGGCTACGATGACGATCAGCGTGCCTTTGGGTGCGCTGCGTTTCAGGAGCGCGAGCTGGGCGTCGATATGTTCGAATGCGGCCACCCAGTGTTCGGAATCCCACCCGTAATTGTGGCCGACTTTGTCGGCGTCACGGATGTACAGGTAGGTCAGGCCGGGGGTACGGGAGGCGCGTGCGGCGGCCAGCACACGATCGCGTGGGGTGACGTTGCCTTGATAGTCGGTGCCTCGCAATGCGGCTTCGGTCAATGGCGATTTGGAGAATTTGGGCAACCCCGAGCTCGTGACGCGCACCTCTTGAGCCGCAAGTTTCTCGAACACCGTCTCCTCGCGCTGCAGGTCGAGCGGATCGACCATGGGCGGCACAGGAATGTGCGGATTGGCTGGTTTGGGTGCCAGCGCGTCTTTGAACTGGATGAGTTGGATGAGCTTATGGCTGGCGGGTTCGAGCTGCGTATAGCCCGCCATTGCGGTCAGTCCCGGGCAGGTTCCGGTACCGAATGCGGCCATGGCCGCCACAGTGGTGCTTGGAGCGCAGGTAGCTATGGGACGCTGATTGGCGCTTTCGTTCATCAGCGAACGCAGATAGGGCGCGTGGCCGAGGCGCATGGCGAGGTTCCAGTAGCCCAGGCCGTCCACGAGCACCACGATGGCCGATTCGGCATCAGGCAGCCCCAACGCGCGCTGGCAGGCCTTGGGATCGGCGTGGACCTTGGTGGGGGTCGGATGTCCGATGGCGGCGGACAAGGCGGGCAGCACGGCGGACAGGTGCAGTGCTCCCCCACGCCGATCGGCCGGGGCGTCATCCCCATAGCCCACTGTGGGCACCAGCCGCAGCAACTCGTCCATATCCGGCGTCTCAACACTCATAGTTGCCCATTCAAGTAGCACCCCTCCCCTTGGCTCAGTGCGCAGAGAACGGTTCTCAATAACAACTGTGCGCTCCAACGCACATAATCAAACAAACGCACATCGACTGAAACACTGGAATCACGCCGTTTTATCGGCAAACATGTGCGATTGGCGCACCGAAACCAGCGCACAGTTGTTATCGAGAACCGTTCTCTGCGCACTGTTTCGCGCCCTCCCGCTAATATGGGGGCGTTCGAAAGGGAGTTTCATGGCATCACACCGCAAACCGTCCGCGCAAACCTACGATCCGCGCACGGTCAAGGAGCATATCGTCGAGACGCCGCTGAACGAGGAGATGAGCAAGTCCTTCCTCGAGTATGCGTATTCGGTGATTTACGCACGCGCACTGCCCGATGCGCGCGATGGCTTGAAGCCGGTGCAGCGCCGCATCGTCTACCAGATGGGCGAGATGAACCTGACTCCCGACCGCCCATATATGAAGTCCGCCCGCGTGGTGGGCGAGGTGATGGGCAAGCTCCACCCGCACGGTGATTCCGCGATCTACGAGGCCATGGTGCGTTTGGCACAGCCGTTCGCGATGCGTCTGCCGCTGGTAGACGGCCACGGCAACTTCGGCTCGCTGGATGACGGCCCTGCGGCCTCCCGTTACACCGAGGCCAGGCTTGGCCCAGCCGCTCTCGGCATGAACGCGGATATCGATGAGGACACCGTCGACTTCACGCCGAACTATGACAACAAGCTCAAGGAACCGACCGTGCTGCCGGCCGCCATCCCGAATCTGCTGGTCAACGGCGGCTCGGGCATCGCCGTGGGCATGGCCACGAACCTGGCCACCCACAATCTGGGCGAGGTGGTAAACGCCGCCAAGTTCCTCATGGCGCATTCGGACGCCACCCTGGAACAGCTGATGCGCTACGTGCCCGGCCCCGACTGGCCCACCGGCGGCACGATCATCGGCCGCGACGGCATCCGTGAGGCCTATGCCACTGGCCGTGGTACGCTCACCACGCGCGCCGCCACGCATATCGAGCATGTCACGGCCCGCAAGCAGGCCATCGTGGTCACCGAGCTGCCGTACATGGTGGGCCCGGAGAAGGTAATCGAACGTATTTCCGACGGTGTGAAGAACCGCAAGCTGGAGGGGATTTCCGGCGCGTTCGATCTGACCGATCGTCATAACGGCACGCGTATCGTCATCGAGATCAAGACTGGTTTCGACCCGCATGCGGTTCTGGTGCAGTTGTTCAAGCACACACCGTTGCAAGACAACTTCGCCATGAACAACGTGGCGTTGGTGGAGGGCCGCCCGCACACGATGGGTCTGAAGGAGATGCTTCAGGTGTGGGTGGACCACCGCCGTGTGGTGATTCGCCGCCGCAGTGAATATCGCAAGAAGAAGGCGCTGGAGCGCCTGCACCTGGTCGAGGGCCTGCTGCTGGCCATGCTGGACATCGACGAGGTGATTCAGGTAATCCGCACCTCGGATGATGCGGATGCCGCGAAGAGCCGTTTGATGGTCGTTTTCGATTTGGACGAGGTCCAGGCTCAGTACATCCTCGACCTGCGTCTGCGCCGACTGACCAAGATGAACCGTATCGAGCTTGAGGCCGAACGCGATGATCTGAAGAATCGTATCGAGGAGCTGACCCGGATCCTGGCCTCCGCCGAGGCGCTCGACCAGGTGGTCACCGACGAGATGGACGAAGCGGTCGCCAAGTGGGGCTCGCCGCGCCGTACCGTGCTGCTTGATGCCGACCCGGATGGCACGTTGACGCCGGTCGTGGCGCAGGGTGCCGGAGCTTCGGGCGTGTCCAAGTCCGCGCTCGAAGCGGTGAAGGCCGCCACTACGATCTCCTCCGCCGAAGCCGATGTAGCCGCAGCCGCAGCCGCGGCCAAGAAGACCGGCGAACAGTCCGCGCTGACCGGAGCCTTGAAGATCGAGGACGAGCCGTGCGTGGTGATGATGAGCGCTACCGGTTTGATTGCCCGTACCACGCCAAGCGCGATGGACGTGTTCAATGCACGATCCACTTCCGATGAGCGTTTGAGAGACGATCAGATCACCACAATCTTCGAGACTTCCACGCGCGCTACGTATGGGCTGGTCACGTCGGCCGGCCGCCTGGTGCTCGCGCATGTGGTTGATTTGCCTGCCTTGCCCGCTGCCGCCACATTGTCGCTGAAGGGAGGAGTTCAGGCCGACGAACTGATCGGCATGACCGAATCCACCGATCCGATTCGCGGTGAGCGTGTGATTACGGCGATTGCCATGGAGCAGCCGACGTCCGGCAAGACCAGTGCCAAGGACGAGAGCGAGGATGGCGGGGCCGCCGAGGCCAAGCCGTTGCCGTCGCTGGCTATCGGTACCCGTAACGGTGTCATCAAGCGTTGGAATCGTGAGGCACCCACCACCATGGATTCTTGGCCCGTCATTGATCTGAAAGATGGCGACGAAGTGGTATTCGCCGCCGTGGCCGAGGATGACGACCGTCTGGTGTTCATCTCCTCCGATTCCTCGCTACTGACCTTTAAGGCGAAGAACGTGCGCCCGCAGGGTCGTACTGCGGGCGGTATGGCCGGCATCAAGCTGGCCGAGGGCGCCCGTGTGGCGGCCTTCAACGTGGTTCCCGCCGGCAAGGTGGCATGGACCTATGAAGAGGGCGAGAACGGCTTGACTTCCGGATCCGGTGCAGTGGTGCTCACCGTGGCCGGCGATTCCGATGCACTGCCCGGCACCGAAAACGGCGCGGCGAAGGTCACTCCGCTGGAAATGTACCCCACCAAGGGTCGCGCTACCGGCGGCGTGCGTTCCCAGCGATTCCTGAAGGGCCAGAACACGCTGATTCTTGCCTGGGTGGGCCTCTACCCGTTGCACGCCTCTACATCCGCAGGCTCTCCGGTCGAGCTTCCCAAGCCCGATATGCGCCGAGACGGTTCCGGAGTAGACCTCGCCTCCCCCATCGCCTTCATTGCGTAACCTCAATTAAGCTCCCTCTGATGGGCCGAGCCGTAAAGCAAACACCCCAGTGGGGTGTTTGTAGGCGAGGAGCGAACGATAGTGAGCCAAACAATAGAGAAGAGACCCTAAACCCGGCCTACACTAAGCATTAAGGAGGCGGCGATGAGACTACTGGTTGCCGTATCCAATGAACCGTTGGCCCACGCCATTCGTGGTGCCCTGCTTGCCGGTCGTCATGAGGTGTCTTTGGCAAGCACCGGTAGTATCGCGCTCGCCGCTGTCGCCAAGGAGTCATTTGACGCAGTGATTCTTGATGAATCCCTGCTCGGCATTTCCACCGAGCAGCTCATCGAATCCCTACGCAATGCCCGTGCCTCCGTCAAGATTCTGCTGCTGACTTCGACGCCACTCAGCAAAACCATTGGTGAAGGCAGCCGCTGGCGAGCGCTGCCTGACGAGTACGCCCCTATCGAAGAGACGCCCTACAACTCCTTCAGCGCGGATTCACGCGCAAACAACTCAGATGCCGAAGCCGAACAACGCTCGGACAATGCCGCCGCTAGCGCACAAGCTAACGCACGACACCCGGATGTCGTGCTGAGCAAACCATTCTCCGATGGCGAACTGCTCTCATACGTCGGCTCGCTTGCCACCGACTCCCCCGCCATGATCATTCGTGGCAATCTCACGTTGGACACCACGAATCACAAGGCCTACTACGCATCCACTCACAGCGCAATCTCACTGTCCCGTCTGGAATACAGTTTGCTTGAAGCGCTGGTCAAGGCTGATGGCCAGTTCGTCAACACCAGCGAGTTGGTCAAACTTGTCGGCGGCCCATTCTTCGAGCAACAAGGCTTACTCAAGAACGCCCTCTACACACTGGATAAGAAGCTCACCCGCGCCGGCCTCATCATGACCCAACGCGGCTCCAACTACCGCATTCGATAGCTGGGCTCAATCAGTACAGCCGCATGCCTTGGGGAACGGGGGTGAAGCCGGACTGGTGGAGGATGCGGGCGAAGGGGTGACGGGCGTTGAGGGGTTCGCCATTGATGTCGCTGAATGTCACGGAGCCGGTGCCATTGCGTTTGAGGGCGTAGGCCAGTTCTGTGGCGGCCTTGCGCATTTGTTCGTCGGAATCATTGACAGCGGCTTCATGGCTGACCGATTGATCGAACGCTGTCAGGTGCTTGGCTTTGGCGGCCGCGTATAGTAGCGCGCCTTGCGCATTGAGCACGACCGTGGCTCCGATACGGCGTGCCGGTTTACCCGCACCGGCAGGCGCGTCCGGCCACGCGATGGCGGAGCCACTGAGATTTGCGGGGTCGAGCACACTCAATGCCACCACGGACTGGCCGCGATGCTCTGACGGATGACGCAACGCATCCACGGTGTCGCGCTCGGCAAATTGGGCCGCGCCGAAACCACGGACGAACATGCCTCGTACCAGTCGACCATGCTCCTCCATGCGATTCAATACCGGATACAACGCTGAGTAGCCACCCGGGATATTTTCCTTGTCAATCACCGGCTGCGCGATGACGCCATACCTGTCCAGCAACGTCTCGACCAGTGCGAGTGCCCGTTCGGTCTGGTCGGTGTCTTCGGCTTCAGCTTGCCCGATTACGGCGGACCACAAACCTCCTAACGTCATATCCGTAGTGGCTCGGCGAATCGGAGCGACACGCCCACGACGACGTGATGTAGTGGATTTACGCGGGCTTGCTGCGCCTGCGGTTAATGCACGCACCGGCGCGAAGCTGGAATTGGTGACCTTACCTTGCCAGACCAAGCTCCACAAGGCATCCTTGAACTGCTGTTCGCTCCACTCTTGCGGAATGATTTCGCCGGTGTTTGGATTGATGTCCGGCTCCGCGGTCTCATTCCACGCACGTTTGGCGGCATCCATCAGTTGACGGGCATGGAACGCTCCCCCTGAGTCCAGTGCGGTCAGAATCGCTTCCGGCATGGTGGCGTCTGAGGCGTTCGATGTCGTACCATGTTCCACACCGCTGAACAAAATTGAATCCGCCGGATAGAAAGCAACCTCACCGGGGTCCATCGCACTGGTTCCCCCGGTTTTTGAGCCGACCCAGACCACATCGCCGCTGGTCAGCAACTCATCCAGCAATGCAGGTTGGTAGTCTCGTACTCGTGCGGGGAATACTGCCGACTCCCAGAGTGCAGTGGGCAGTGATATGCCCTCCAGCTGCTCGATAACGCGCATGAGCCCGTCAGCACCTTCATATCGTTCGCCGCCGACCGGCCCGATACCTTGTCGGTCGATAAGAAACATCTGGAACGCCTCTGATTCTACTGGCTTGACTGCTTTACGCGCCTTGGCCAATGAGCGAGACCGAATACGGCGGAATACGTCCTTATGGAGCCACTGTTGGCCTTGCTCGTCATCATCTACAAAGTGGCCTTGCAGCAACTCGCCTTTGGCAGCCAGCACATCCAGAGTGTGCACGGCATCCGTAGCATCGAGGTGTAGATCGGCTATGAGCTGATCGGCGGTGAAAGGACCATGGGTTTTGGCGTAACGGGTCACGCGACCAGTCACATCATCGTCGGCAAGCTCATTCCAGAAAGTGTGCTCCCCCAGTTCCTGTTCGACTTCGCGAATCACGTCCGGGTTGAGCACTTGTGCCATATCGGTGGTGCCGAGCAAGCGTTCGAGCACGTGCGGATCGAGAGACAGCAGTTGCGCGCTACGCTCGGCCTGAGGTTGGTCATACTGGTACATCACCACGCCGACGAAGCCAAAGAGAATGTTCTCGGCGAAAGGCGATGGCGACTCGGTTTCCACGTCCTTCACGGTAATGGTGCCGGCTTGCAATCCGGTCATCACCTCGTTCAGGGCGGGCATGTCATACACGTCCTGCAAACATTCACGTGCAGTCTCCAACAGAAGCGGAAAGTTCTTGACCACGCGAGCCGATTGCAGGAGCTGTGCGGCTCGCAATCGCTGCTGCCATAGGGGTACGCGACGGCCTGGATCGGAACGAGGCATGAACAACGACCGAGCGGCGCACTCACGGAATCGAGCCGCGAATAATACGGATTCGCCCACCTGACGTTCTACATCCGTTTGAAGATCCTCGGAATCGAAAAGGAACAGATCCTGAGCGGGAATATGCCCGTCGCCATCCGGCAGCTGGATGACGATGCCATCATCAGCGGCATATACCTGCCCGTCAAAACCATAACGCTGGCGCAGCCTGCGACTGATGGCCATGGACCACGGTTCATGAACACGGCGGCCGAATGGACTCAGCAGTACGATGCGCCAACCGCCGTCTTCATCTCGCGTGCGCTCCACAACGAGGGTTTGGTCGCTGGGAACCGTACCAGTGGCGGCTTGTTGTTCGGAGAGCAGGCGGGCCAAGTTGGTGATGGCGTTGGCATCTAGGCCGTCGTGGTGGAGACGGGTGAGGATTGTTGGGATGAAGGTTGGAACGGCTGACCCCTCTACGGCAGACCTCCCCTCAGTCCGCCTCATGTCTAGCCCGGCAGCGATTTCTCGGGTGAAACGGGCTATGGTACGGCTGAAACCGTAGTCGCGGCCGGAACCTTCGCCGTGCCAGAACGGCAGACGGGCGGTGCGGCCCGGAGCCGGCGTCACCACCACACGGTCGCGGGTGATGTCCTGAATCTGCCATGTGGAGGTACCCAGTGTAATGACATCGCCCACACGCGACTCATAGACCATCTCCTCATCCAACTCGCCGACGCGACGCTGGCCTTTGCCGGCGTCCGCCTCAGGCAGGACCACGGTGTACAGCCCTCGATCGGGAATCGTACCGCCAGAGGTAACGGCCACTTTCTGCGAACCGGGACGGGCGGAAATCAGGCCATTATCCCGATTCCATACCAGTCGCGGCCGGAAGGCCGAGAATTCCTCGCTGTTGTATTCGCCGGACATCATGCCGATTACCGCATCGAACATGTCACGTGGCAGTTCGGCAAACGGCGCAGCACGGCGCACCGTGGCATACCAGTCATCAGCGTTCAAATCGTGCATCGCGGCAGCGGCCACGGTCTGCTGGGCAAGAATATCGAGCGGATTGCGCGGCACGGTCAATGGTTCTATATCGCCGGCAATCATGGCTTCCAGACTTGCGGCCCCAGTGACGATCTGCTGACGGGTGAGCGGGTAGAACAATGCGTGAGAGACGCCACCGACCTGATGATCGGCACGGCCTACACGCTGCAATCCGGAGGAGACCGACAACGGCGTATCGACTTGAATCACCAAGTCGACCGAGCCCATATCAATGCCGAGCTCCAAACTGGAGGTGGCCACCACGCAGCGCAATTCACCACGTTTAAGCCGTTCCTCAATCATTTTGCGGCGATCTTTGGAAACCGACCCATGATGAGCCATGGCGATGACATCATCGCCCTCATGTGAGCCGACAAGCATGGTGGTGGAGCCGACCACAGCATCGTAATGCGTGGAGAACCCTTCGCGGCCTTCCGGAGAGCCCGGATCCCGCACAGTGTCGGGATTGGTGCCATGCCGGGTCTGCGCATACAGATCGTTCAAGCGCGCAGTGAGTTTCTCAGCCACACCACGCGAATTAACGAACACCAATGTAGTGCGGTGCGCGAGAATCTCATCCAAAATACTGCGTTCCACCACGGGCCAAATGGAACCGGAGGTACGGTCGCCCGCCGCTCCAACCAACGCGGAGGAATCGAACGCATCACTCGCATCAGAATCGTCCCCAGAAGTGGAAGAAACATCTCTATCATCCACCGGCACAATGCCCCTGCGTTCAGCAAGTCGCTGCATGGCCGGCGTGACACCACTGATATGCGGAGCGGACCGTTCAGCATCCACGCCACCGACACGCTGCTTGGCATTCACGGACTGCAAATCACGCATGTTTTCCAACGGCTCAATCATGCGCAAATCCATTGCAGGCCGCCCACCGGGATTCACGATGGTAACCGGTTGCCCGCCGCCCAGGAATCGCGCCGCCTTTTCAGGCGGATTCACCGTAGCGGATAGACCGATGCGCTGCATATGACGATCGCCGCGGCCAGCATCGATGGCGGCATCACCGCCCTCATCAGCATCTGCATCGATTGCATCTCGCTTGCGCGATTCTGCGACAAGGTTCTCCAGCCGTTCAAGGCTTACCGCCAAATGTGCGCCGCGCTTGGTGCCCGCCACTGCATGAATCTCATCGACGATCACCGTATCGACAGTGCCGAGAATCCGCCCTGCCTTCGAAGTGAGCAACAAGTACAACGATTCTGGCGTGGTAACGAGGATATCCGGTGGATGGGAGGCTATGCGCCGCCGCTCCTGTGCGGTGGTGTCGCCTGAACGAGTGGCGACCGCGATCTTCGGCACGGGCAGCCCTTGCGCCTCGCATTGTGCAGCAATGCCCTCCAAAGGCTGTTCTAGGTTCTTGGCCACATCGGCCGCGAGCGCCTTTAACGGCGAGATATACAGCACACGCACACCGGCACGCCGCGTGCGTGGCACGGTCATCAATCGGTCGATGGCTGAGAGAAACGCGGCCAATGTTTTGCCGGAGCCGGTAGGGGCGATGACCAAGACATTGCGACCGGAATGGATTGCCGGCCATGCCTGAGCCTGTGCCTCGGTCGGCTGACCGAAGGCATGCTCGAACCAGATCTTGGTGGGTTCGGAAAACAGGCTCAGGCTTTCGTACATATGTACGATTATAGGTCAGCTGAAGTAGGCGATGACTTCTTCGGCGGTACCGTAGGCACTTTGGGCACCGAGCTTGGTGGCCGCATAGGCGGAGACGTAGGAGCCGATTTGCGCGGATTGCAGCAGCGTATGACCGGCGGCCAAGCCAGCCAGCACGGTCCCCATGAACGAGTCGCCGCAACCGGTGGTGTCCACTGCATTGACTTGCGCGGCGGATACGCGATGCCAACGTCCGTTCTCGATCACCACCGATCCCGACGCACCAAGCGTCACTATCGCCCGGTCGAATCCGTAATCGGTGAATCGTTCGGCGACCTCATACCAGTCGAGTGATTCCACGTCATCATCCGGCAGGCCCAGCAGTTGAGCCACTTCATGCTGGTTGACCAGCAGAATATCCGTGGCTTCCACCAGTTCGTGAGGCAGCTCGTCCATAAATGGCGAGTCGTTGAGCAGCACGGTCACGCCAGCGTCATGCGCGGTCTGCGCGGCGGCGATAACGGTGGCAATCGGGCTCTCCAGACACAGTCCCAATACCGCGCATTCGGCGATGGTCGTGCGATGTGATTGCACATAGCCGGCACTTGCCTTGGCATTGGAACCCGGCGAATAGACGATGGTGTTCTCGCCCTCAGCGCTCACGGTGATTACCGTGGCGCCGCTGGGGCCTTCGACATGCAGGATATCGGCGGTGTCGACGCCGGCCTCATCCAGCTTGCTTAATAGGAAGTCCGCGTTGGAGTCCTCGCCCACCGCGCCCAGCAACTGGACATTGACACCGAGACGAGCGGCGGCAGATGCCTGATTCGCGCCCTTGCCGCCCGGCAGCACTTTCATGGCACCACCATTGACGGTTTCACCTGGCTTGGGTAGTCGTTTAGTGGTTACGGTGTAATCGGCGTTCATCGAGCCGACCACGATTACCGAGCCCGGCGCATCCTTCAGCGCTCTCAATCGCTCCCGTACGGGCTCGGGCATCTGTTCATGTTCTTCTCCACTTATCACCATGGGCTCCAAGCATAGTAGGCGACGGGCCCAAATGCGCATATGATCAGCCGCGCAACTTGCGAAGACGCTCGTGCATGGCCACCATCAGCACCAAGAGCACCAGCAAATACCACGGGTAGAGACTGATTGTCACATATTGCGCGATGATGCCGAACAGTGGCGGCATGAGCAGTGAGCCCACATAGGCGCAGGCCATCTGCACGCCGACGATGGCCTGCGATTTGTCTTCGCCGAAGTAGGCCGGCGTCGAGTGGATGGCGCACGGATAAATCGGCGCGCACCCGAAGCCGATGACCACCAGCCCAACGACCACGCCAAGGTGGTGAGGCAATGGCACGAACATGGTGAGGATGCCGGCGAACACCAGCACTTGGCCGAGGCGAATCATGACCGGGTCCTTGAATCGCATGGTCAGAAAGCCGGAAAGCGCACGACCCACGGTGATGCCTACGTAGAATAGGCTGGCCCAGCTGGCGGCGGTGATCTTGTCGATGCCGCTGTGCATCACCATATAGCTGGAGGCCCACAGACCCGCCGTGGATTCGACGGCGCAGTAGCAGAAGAACATCACGAGGATTTCCTTGGCACCGCGAATGGCGAGCACGCCGGCCACGCCGAGCGGTTTGCGTTCGGCAACAGACACCCCTTCAGCAGTGCCAAATCTCTCGGCATTGCCGTCAGATGATGCGGTGTCATCGGTCGATTCGCCGACCGCAATTGCGCCACGTTTCTTCCACAGCGGCAGGCTCAGCACCAGGATGACGGTCAGCATCACCTGCAGGATCGCGATGTACCGATAGCCCCACGGCCAACCTTGGCCTTGAGAGAGCGCATAGCCCATGATGTAGGGGCCGACCGATGCGCCGACGCCCCACATGCAGTGCAGCCAGCTCATATGCCGGCTTTCGTAGTGAATGGCTACGTAGTTATTGAGCGCCGCATCCACTCCGCCCGCGCCAAGGCCGTATGGTATGGCGATGGCCAACAGCACCCAGTAATTCGAGGTAACGGAGAAACCGGCCAAGGCCGCCGCAGTCAACGCCACCGAAACGGCGGTGACCTTGCCTGCCCCGAATTTCAATGTCATTCGGTCCGAAAGCAGCGCCGAGACGATCGTGAACATGGAAATCACCGCGGAGATGCCGCCGGCCCACGCCACCGGCACGTTCAGATCCTGGCTCATGGTGGGCCATGCGGATCCGAGTAGCGAATCCGGCAATCCCAGACTGATAAACGCCACATAGATGACGGCAAGCAACAGACTGGCCATGTCCCATCTCCCATTCACAGTACGGCACCGGTTGTGATAACGATGTCATCAGTCTATCGAATAGCGCTTCAGCAACACGCAAACATCACAGTTTGGAGTCTTGCCCGCAGTACACCGGCGTGGAATCGGCTACGCCGCGCGGGTCAAAGCCGATGATGTCGTAGTTGTCCTTGAGATAATCGGCGGCGGTGCACTCGATGAAATCCTGATGATATACCGCAGCACCCTCTGACGAAATAGCTGTCCGCCAAAGACGGACTGAGGGGAGAGAAATACGAGTAGCCCGCTACCACCCGAGGCCTCTCCCCCAGTCAGCTTCGCTGACACCCCCTCATCAGAGGGAGCTTGAGATAGGACGGTCAGGTATCGATCTTGGAGCGGTCGAAATCGTCGGCGTTGTCGACGATGAACTGCTTGCGCGGCGGCACGTCGTCGCCCATCAGCAGGCTGAAGATCTCGGATGCCTGGGCGGCGTCCTCCATGCGGATGCGGCGCAGCATACGCGTGCGCGGATCCATGGTGGTGTCCGCCAACTGGTCGGCGTCCATCTCGCCCAGACCCTTGTATCGCTGGATGTCGTCGTTGTATCCGATGTGCTTCTTGTCGAGGTCGGCCAGCTTGCCGGCCAGCTCGTCATCGGAATACGTGTAGATATATTCGCCCTTGTGCGAGCCGGTCAACGCGATGCGGTGCAGCGGCGGCACTGCGGCATACACGTAGCCGTGTTCGATAAGCGGCCGCATGTACCGGTAGAACAGCGTCAGCAGCAGGATACGGATGTGCGCGCCATCCACATCAGCATCGGTCATCATGATGATCTTGTGGTAGCGCGACTGTTCGATGTCGAAGCTCTGGCCGGAGCCGGCGCCCACCACCTGGATGATGGCCGCGCACTCCTTGTTGGAGAGCATCTGCGTGATCGACGCCTTCTGCACGTTCAGAATCTTGCCTCGAATCGGCAGCAGCGCTTGGAAACCGGCGTTGCGGGCGGCCTTGGCGGTACCGAGTGCGGAATCACCCTCGACGATGAACAGTTCGGCCACGTCGTCATTGCCCGGCTGGCAGTCGGAGAGTTTGGCCGGCATCGAGGCGGATTCGAGCGCGTTCTTGCGGCGCGTGACCTCCTTGGCCTTGCGCGACTGGATGCGTGCGTGCATTTCGCCGACGATCTTCTCCAGCACGCGGCCGGATTGTTCCTTGTACCCGCGCTTGGAGCCGGTGATCATCTCGCCGAATTGCTTGTCGGTGAGCCGGGTGACGATCGGCTTGACCTGCGCGGTGCCGAGCACATCCTTGGTCTGGCCTTGGAACTGAGGTTCGGCCACGCGTGCGGTGACCACGGCCACGAGTCCGGCTTGGATATCGTCGCGCTCCACCTTCATGGCGGAGTCCTTCATGTTCACCTTGAGCTTGCGGGCGTTGTCTTCCACCGCCTTGCGAATCTGCTTGGTGATGGCGTTCATGAAACCGTCCACGTGAGTACCGCCGCCGGGCGTCTCCACGATGTTCACGAAGCTCATGATTGTGGTGTCATAGCCGTTGACCCATCGCAGGGCGATGTCCACGCCGCAGGTGCGTTCGATTTCCTGGGCGTGCAGTTCGCCGCCCTCACCCACGGCCTGGGTCTCCTCCTTATAGGTGCCCTCGCCTTGGATGCGCCAGATGTCGGAGATCGGCTCGCCTTTGGACAGGAAGTCGACGAAGTCCTTGACGCCGCCTGTGTGCAGGAATTCCACGACGCGCGGGTGCGCGGGCTGTTCGCCGAACGCGCCATCGACGACCTGGTCGCCGGCCGTCAGCGAGAAGTCCTCCTCGGCCGGGCTCTCGGCATCGTCGGACTGGGATTCGGCGGAGTCGTCGAAGAGTTCGGCATCGTTGGACGAGACATCCAAGGCCGGTGCCTGGTCTTGCGCAGGTTCGACTGTTGTGTCATCAGTGGCCTCGACGGTGTCAGTCGCCGCCGTTTCCGGTACGTTTTCGTCGATGATGGTGATTTTGAGGCCGGGCACCAGGAAGCTGGTCTGACGCACGCGGTCGATGAGCTGTTCGTATGAGAACTCGGCGGTTTTGTTGAAGATCTCCGGATCATACCAGTAACGAATACGGGTACCAGTGGTTTTGGGAGATACCTTGCCGATGATTTCCAGCTCGGTGGGTCGGTTCTTGCGAGTGCGCTTGAACGGGGAATCGGGAGACGGATTGGCCGGGTCGGCATCCGTGTATACGCCAGGGTGACCTTGGTGGAAGGTCATGTGGTGCGTCTTGCCGTCACGATCCACTTCGACGTCCAGTCGGGAGCTCAGGGCATTGACCACGGAGGAGCCCACGCCGTGCAGGCCACCGACGGCGTTATAAGACGAGTTGCCGAACTTGGCACCGGCATGCAGTTTGGTCAGCACGACCTCCACGCCGGACAGGCCGGTTTTCGGTTCCTTGTCCACCGGGATGCCTCGGCCATTGTCCGCGACTTCCACGGAACCATCGGTGTGCAGGGTGACCACAATGTCGTTGCAGAAGCCGGCCAAGGCCTCGTCCACGGAGTTGTCGATGATTTCCCACAGGCAGTGCATAAGACCCTGCGAGTCGGTGGTGCCGATGTACATGCCCGGACGCTTGCGTACCGCATCCAAGCCCTCAAGAACAGCTAGGTCCTTGGCGCCGTATTCTTCTTTGGGCATACAGTCCTATTTTTCTCTTCAAATGCTTGGCTCCCCTCACAGAGGGGAGCCAGATGATCATTGATCCAGGAAGTCGCGCAGGGTCTGCGAACGGGACGGGTGGCGCAGCTTGGACATGGTCTTGGACTCGATCTGACGGATGCGTTCACGGGTCACGCCATACACACGGCCGATGTCGTCCAGCGTCTTCGGCTGGCCGTCTTCCAGGCCATAGCGCATCTTGATGACGCCGGCCTCACGCGGAGACAGGGTTTCCAGCACCTGCTTGAACTGTTCCTGCAACAGGGAGAAGGCCACGGCGTCGGACGGAGCGATGGCGTCGGTATCCTCAATGAGGTCACCGAACTCGGAATCGCCATCCTCGCCAAGCGGGGTGTGCAGGGAAATCGGCTCGCGGCCGTACTTCTGCACTTCCTGCACCTTCTCAACCGGCATATCCAGCTCGCGGGCCAGCTCGTCCGGCGTAGGTTCACGCCCCAGATCCTGCAGCATCTGGCGCTGTACACGGGACAGCTTGTTAATCACTTCAACCATGTGCACAGGCACGCGAATGGTGCGGGCCTGATCGGCCATAGCACGGGTGATGGCCTGACGAATCCACCACGTGGCGTAGGTGGAGAACTTGAAGCCCTTCTTCCAGTCGAACTTCTCGACGGCACGAATCAGACCAAGGTTGCCTTCCTGGATCAAATCAAGGAAGAGCATGCCGCGACCCGTGTAGCGCTTGGCGAGCGAGACCACAAGTCGCAGGTTGGCTTCCAGCAGATGGTCCTTAGCCTTCTTGCCGTCGGCGGCGGCCCACTTGAGTTCACGCTTGCGCTTGAACTCCATGCCTTCGCTTTCGGTGTCGAGCAGGTGCTGGGCGTACAGGCCGGCCTCGATGCGCTCGGACAGGTCGACTTCCTGCTCGGCATTCAGCAGGCTCACACGGCCGATCTGCTTCAGGTAGTCCTTGACCGGGTCGGCGGTTGCGCCGGCCGCAATCACACGACGCTTCGGATTGCCCGAGGGGATGATGTTTTCTTCCTCATCATCCGTGTCGGAGACCACGTAGGCACCCTTTTCCTTGGGCTGCTCGGGTGCCTTGGACTTGGCTTCTTCCTCGTCCTCGTCGTCTTCCACATCATCGTCGTCGGCATCGTCCTCATCGAGGTCTTCGTCGTCGGCATCGTCTTCGTCAACGTCGTCAAGATCCTCGTCGAGGTCGTCAACGTCCAAATCGTCGTCGTTGACCTCGGCATCGTCATCAAGCTCGTCATCGACCTGAGTGTCCTCGTCTTTGACGAGCTCATCGTCCTTGGCCTTCTTCGCGGTTTTCTTCGCAGCGGACTTGCGCGTGGTCTTTTTCGAGGGCTCTGCGGACTTGGACTTCTTGGCGGAAGTCTTGCGTGCGGTGGTCGTAGAGCTGGCCTTCTTCTTGGTCTCGGTCTCCTCGCTGGACTCGGCTGTCTGCTTGGTTGCCGTCGTTTCCTTCGTGGCCAAAACTGCTCCTCCTGATCTCTCGCCGTGAAGTGCATATACCACATGGGCCCACTTCTGGCAAGGGCAAATCGTCAACTATGTGAGTAAACCACCCTCCACGGACGATTATTCCCACATCGTTGCCCGACGTGTTGCCGATCACCACACGCTTTCCTTCCGCGCATCGCGCGTAAAACCTCGGAAATCCGCCGTTTCTGTTCACTCAGCCCGAGCACCATGCCGGTGCCACGCCTCGATCGGCGGCTGAGAATATCATCGCCGCCAGCGAACAATCCTCATCGAGCAGCAGGCATCGCAAGGCGAACACCATTGCTCGCGGATCGCCCAGCCACCATAAGGTGTAGGCGATTACGGCCAATGGCTGTATGCAGTACGGCACCGGTGAGGCTTCGGCGATATCGAGCAACATACCGATGCCGGCATGGCAACGCTCCTTATCCGGCATCATGCCTTCATCCTCGAATGCGCAAGTCAGCAGCTCGCCCATTCGTGTTCTCGTACGCGCCAGATGCGGTCGCGCCGCGAATTCCATAAGCCATGACTTGGGGCAACGGCTTTCATCAATAACCAACGAGAGAATCAGCGCATCACGAATCGATAAGGTCTCACGCATGCCCACCGCAAACGCGGCCATCGTCTCTCGGCCTAGGTCGGTGTTCCCGGCATCAAGACAAGACAGCCATTCGTCCAATGGTTCGGCCACCCAGTCGGCATTAGCCTGTTGCGCGCCTCGAAGTCGTCGATCATTGCGAAATTCCTGTGATCTCGTCTCCAACTCGTCAAAGCCAAAGGGCTCCGTCTGCTCGGCGGCGTGCCGTTTGGCGTGTCGGCTCTTACGCGGCTTGTGCGGCGTGTTGTTGTTCATCATGTCCTCCTTGACTAATGGTGTGCAATCTATTGGTGTTGTGGTGCGCGCCGAGCCGGATAGCTCATGCGCCGAGGGGGTGTGTGCCCACTATGGCTGAAAACGCCGTATGACGCAGGAAAAAACGACCATTGTGGTTCTAGCTTCAAAACCCTTGATTCCCAACGTTCTTGTGTTCTTCAAACCCTGTGGATAAGTTATTAGGCATGTGCACAACTGCTAACAACCGCGAAATCATCGAGCCACGCATCATTCAGTTGGTGCGGGAACTGACTGCCGCCCCCGCCACCGACGAGGTTGCCGACGCCCTGAAACCGGTGATGGAACAGGTTGTGGACCAAGCCGCCTCCTCCAGCCAAGGAGGCAAACGACTGCGTGCGCTGCTCGCGTTGGACGCCTTCGATATTCTTGCCGGCGACGTGACGCCTGATCGGCGTGACGCCATGATCGACCTGGCCTGCGCCATTGAAGTGTTTCAGACGGCCGCACTGGTGCATGACGACATCATCGACGAATCCGATCTGCGCCGGGGCAAGCCTTCCGCACATCATGCCTTGGAGCAGGCCGTACACAGCGGTGCCATAGGCCGTGGCTTGGGCCTGATGCTCGGCGACATTCTGGCCACTGCCTGCATTGAAATCACACGCCGGTCCGCCAGCCGTCTTCCCAACACCGATGCCCTGAACGAGGCGTTTCTTACCATGCAGCGCGAGGTGGAAATCGGCCAGGTACTGGACTTGGCCGTCGAGATGACCCCGCTGTCCAATCCCGAAGCTCTGGCGAACGCCTCATTGAACGTATTCCGCTGGAAGACAGCCAGTTACACCACCATCGCTCCACTGCTGCTTGCACTGCTGGCCGCAGGAGAGAGCCCGGATCAGGCCAGGCATTGCGCGTTGGCCGTCGGCCGGCCGCTCGGACTGGCGTTCCAACTGGCGGATGACCTGTTGGATGTCGTCGGATCAAGCCGCAATACCGGAAAACCAGTTGGCGGAGACATCCGAGAAGGCAAACGCACAGTGCTGTTGGCTGATGCTCTGTCTGCGGCAGATACGGCGGATAAGGCCGATCTGATTGCCATCTTCGAAGAAGATTGTCGCAATGACAACCAGGTGGCCCGCACCATTGAACTGTTCACGTCGACCGGTGCTCTTGATCGATCCCGCGAGCGCATCGCTGCCCTATGGGGTGAGTCCCGTAAGGCGATTGCCGGTCTTGAGCTGAATTCCGAAGCGCAACGCCGTCTGACCGAGGCTTGTGCGCGATTCGTCCCCGAATCCTTGCGATAGTCCACAATGCGAGCCGCCGGACCATGAGACCATGAACACCGGTGAAAACCCGTGAAAACTATGCGCTGATGCTCCGGCCGCGTAACCGGGGCCATGTACACTGAACATGTTTAGTCGTGATTAAAGGAACCGTACGATACAACATGAGTGAGAACGAGCCCGCGCAGATGATTGAGGGACGCTACCGCATCGTGCGCAATATCGCCGAGGGTGGTATGGCCACCGTGTATGAGGCCGTCGATGAGCGTCTGGGGCGCACCGTGGCGATTAAGGTCATGCACACACAACTCGCCAAAGGCCCGCATCGGGAGCAGTTCGTCGAACGGTTCCGCCGCGAGGCCAATTCGGCCGCGTCCATCGCCAACCCGCACATCGTTCAGGTGTATGACACCGGCGAGTTCAATGGACTTGATTTTCTGGTCATGGAATATGTGCATGGCGTCAATCTGCGGCATGAGATGAACGCCCAAGGCACATTCTCCGTACGTGAGACGCTGCGCGTGGTCGCGGAGACACTGGATGGTCTGGCTTCCGCGCATCGCGCCGGCGTGGTCCACCGTGACATCAAGCCCGAGAACATTTTGATCAATGATCGCGGCCATGTGCAGATCACTGATTTCGGTCTGGCCAAGGCCGCCAGTCAGGCCACATTGAGCTCCACCGGCATGCTATTGGGCACCGCCGCTTATCTGGCTCCCGAAATGATCGAGAACAATCAGGCCACCGCGCAAGGCGACCTGTACTCGGTGGGCATCATGGCATGGGAGATGCTGACCGGCAAGGTGCCGTTCGATTCGGATAATCCGGTGACGCTTGTTTTCAAGCATGTTCATGAGGACGTGCCGTCCGTGGCCACGGTCTGTCAGGGCATTGATCCGTCCGTGGCGGCGTTCATCGCCCATCTGACCGCGCGTCAGGTGGATGCCCGCCCCACCGATGGCGCGGCAGCAGCTGAGGAATTGAGCCAGTTGGCCGCCAAATTGCCGCTGGAGGCGTGGCAATACCGTTTGCATGCCGAACCCACCGGAGGTGATCATACCGATGCCACCGCTGCAGCATTGGTAGGCAATATTGCCGAGCAGGCCCCGCTGACCGGTGTACCTGCCGGTGCAGCAACGTTCGAGCCGTCCGTACCGGCATTTTTGGTCGATGATGCCGCAAGCAATACCGCCGATACCGGTGGCGCCGCAGACGTCAATCCTCCGGCGCCTCCGGTCGCCCCCACCACGGCACTTGATTCGTCGATGTTAGCCGATGCTTCGGCTCCCCATAAGACGCAGATCATGGCACAGTCCGGCAGCGAGACACAAGTGCTGCCTCAGGCCGGCGATGCCTTCACCCGAGTGCTTGCCCTTTCCGATGAGCCGGACGTCGCTTCCAATGGCACCGGGCCAAAGAAGCAGCGCAGCAAAAAACCGCTCATCATCGTACTGGTGATAGTGCTGGTACTGGCTGCAATCGGCGGAACCGCCGGCTGGTGGTGGTTTGCCGGACCGGGCAGCTATTGGAGTGTGCCCAAGCCGGATGACGTGACCTGCGATGCGAATGCAGGCACCGAATGCTCGCTGGCCGGCGCGGATTGGGCCACGTATGAAAGCACGTTGAAGGCTCTCGGCATCCCCTACAAGACGCACAAGGAATACAACGACGACGTGGCGGAAGGCAAGATCATCTCTTCTTCCGTGAACAAGACCAAGGCCGTTGTGAACAGCCACATAAGCAAGCGAGCCAATCAGGAGCTTACGGTGGTGGTGTCCAAGGGCGTGCGGATGGCCACCATCCCGAAGGATATTCTCGACGCGAATTCGGCCAATGGCAAAGACCCGTTGAACGCGCTCAAGAGGGCTGGCTTCGATAATGTCAAGCACGACGAGTCGAAGGACGAGTATTCGATGGACACGCCGCAGGGTGTGGCGTTGACGATCTCCCCTGATCCCGGTACCACAGCCAAGCACAACGATGAGGTGACGGTTACTTTGAGCAAGGGACCGATGCCGGTGACCATGCCTAACATCGTCGGTAAGACCCAGGATGAGATGCAAGCCGCGCTCGGCGAGTTGAAGCTCACGGCCAACGTCACCGAACAGTACGATGACAAGGTCGAGGCTGGCCAAGTCATTTCCGCGTCTCAGGAAGCCGGAGCCCAGTTGAAGTGGGGCGATAGCGTGGACGTGGTGATTTCCAAGGGTCCGGAGATGGCGACGATACCGTCCGGCCTTGTCGGCAAACAGGAAAGCGCCGTGACCAAGACGCTTGAGGCTCTCGGTTTCGAGGTGAAAACCGACAAGGTGCTCGGTGGTCTGTTCGGCACGGTACGTACCGTGAAAAGCGGGGATACGGATCTATCCAACGGCGGCAAGATTCGCCTGCGCGATGCCAACGGCAACCCCACCGTCATCACCCTCACCATCGTGTGAGAGTAATCAACTGGCTCCCCTCGCTGAGGGGAGCCAACACATATTATTCGGCTTCTTCGGCGGCCTGTTGGGCCTTGAGCTCGGCCTTGACCTTCTGGGCGTATTCGTTCACGAATTCCTGACCGCTCATTTTCTGGATTGCGGCGGAAACACGATCGGTCAGCGAACGCAAATCATCATGTGTAATCTCATCGGCCGGCTTCTTGGCAACCTCAATCGGCTTGCCATACAACACCTTGGTCTTGCCCTTCTTGGGAATCGACGTGCCAATCGGCTGCAGCTTGTCCGAGCCGATGATGGCGGTCGGCACAATCGGGCAACCGGTCTCGAGCGCAAGTCGTGCGGCACCGGTGTGTCCCTTGTACAGTCGACCGTCCGGGCTGCGCGTGCCTTCAATGTGGATACCGAACAGGTGCCCATCCTCGATAATCTCGCGTGCGTGCTTGAGTGCGCCAAGCGACTTGCTGCCACCGGAACGATCAACCGGGAACACGCCCACGGACGTGAACCACCACTTCTTGAACTTGCCCTTCAATCCCTTGCCCTCGAAGTATTCGGCTTTGCCCATGAAGTGCACCATGCGCGGGCAGGTAATCGGAATCAAAGCATCGTCGATCACCGCCAGATGGTTGGCTGCGATAATCGCGCCGCCCTCTCGCGGCACGTTATTCAGTCCGCTGACAGCAGGGCTCAAACGATGATGAGCAATAGGGCCGAGACCTTTGACGAAGAACCAGTAGAGCACTTGGCATTCCTCCCGCAGACGAACTAGCCATTGGCCGGTCGCCTGATTAGAGTGACAGTTATGACTGAGAACCAGAATAGCAATGCCGACGGAGAGCGGCCAACCCCCACGCCGGGCAACGGACAGGATTCCGGTACTTCATCCAAGTCGTCGACTCCCGGTGCCGCCGGACAAGCCACGAATGGCGCCGATACACCGCAATCGCATGACGCGAACGATTTGGATGCGGCGTGGGCCGCGTTCGAAGCCGAGCATCAGGCCGACTTGCATGACGTGGCTTCCTCCAGGCAGGCCAAAAAGTTCGAGAAGCAGGCCAAGAAACGCGAGAAGGAGGCGCTGCTTTCCGTAGATGACTTGGATATCGGCTCGTTCACCGATGATGCTCGCCCGAGCCGTGGCGGCAAAAAAGGCAAGCAGTCAGGTCCCCGTGATTTCACCGGCTCCAGCTGGCTGGATACCGATAATGTGATGGACGCCTATGATGATGGCGGCTTCGCTCCCCCGAACCCTGATCTTGGTCCGGTCAAAGCGTCTACGGTACTGCTGACGGCGTTGCTTATCATTGGTCTCGTAGGCGAAGCGGTGATGATATTCGTCCCCGGCTTGAACGCGATTCCTCTCTTGGGCGCGCTGCTCAATATTCTCTTCGGGCTGGGCGTCATTTTGGGCTTGGGTGGATTGGTGGCCAAAATTCTCAACCGCAAAGACCGCCCCGGTGATCAGGGCGGCTATTACGACGACGGCGCGAGGGTGTAGCTCGCGTAGGCTGTGTGGTCCTTGGCTCCCCTCTCTGAGGCTGAGCCGTTAAGCGAACAGCCCAGTGGGCTGTTTGTAGGCGAGGTGTGAGAGATAGCGAACCAATGTATTGCGGGCGTGGCTCGTCCGTAATTGCGGCCGAGCCACGATAGGTCACGAATTGAAGTCGATGGACTCCTGTAGCTCGGCAATCATGGCCTTGATGCGGGCGTCGCCTCCCCACCAGTTGAGACGGATCGTCACGTCCCCTTTGGCCGGCACAACCGGCACATCAGCGGCACCAACCGAAGTGCCGCACACCGCAGTCACGCACAAGGCCACGGCCGCCATAACAGTCGCCATATAGACACATAAGCCCCCTCATCAGAGGGGGCTGAGTACGGTGTATCACGCCTTGGACTTGGCGGTTTCGATCCACTTGTCGAACAGGGCTTCGGCCTTGCCGGAATCGACGGTTTCCTCGGCCAGCTTGTAGGCTTCGGCGAAACGCTCGGCCAGTGTGCCGTTGCCGACCAGATTGCCGTCGGCCACGATGGCGGAGGCGGCGTTGAGCAGTGCGGTGGTGCGGGACGGAATGTCCTTGCCAGCCAGGAAGTCCTTGAATGCGTTGGCGTTGACGTCCGGAACGCCGCCCTTGAGCTGTTCGACGGTAATCTTGGCCAAGCCCAGATCCACAGTCGGATCGAACTCGGACTCGGTAACCTTGCCGTCGCGAATCTCCCAGACGGAAACCGGGCCGGTGGGGGCAAGTTCGTCCATGCCCTCGTGGGAGGTGTAGACCAAGCCAGACTGTCCACGGCTGGCGTACACGGCTGCCATAATCGGGCTCACCTTGCGGTTGGCGCAGCCGATGGCCACGTGTGCCAGGTTGGCGGGGTTGGTCAGCGGCCCCAGGATGTTGAAGACGCACGGGATGCCCAGCGCGGCGCGAATCGGCCCCACGAAACGCATGGCCGGGTGGAAAGTGCGGGCGAACGCGAAGGTGATGCCCACCTCGTCGCCCACTTCGCCGACGGCTTCCGGCTTCAGATCCAGCGGCAGGCCAAGGGCTTCGAGCACATCGGCGGCACCGCACTTCGAAGATGCAGCGCGGTTGCCGTGCTTGACGATCTTCACGCCGGCTGCGGCGGCGGCCACGGAGCCCATGGTGGACAGGTTCACGGTGGCGAAGCCGTCACCACCGGTGCCCACGATGTCGGTGGTCTCACCGGAAACGTTCAGCGGCACGGCGTGGGAGACCATGGCCTTGGCGGCACCACGCACCTCGTCGGCGGTCAGCCCCAGCTGCTCCTGCATGGCGAGCGCGGCACCCACTGCGGCGGGGTTCGCGTTGCCCTGCATCAGGTCGTCCACGAACCACTCCGATTCCTCAGCAGTAAGGTGGTCTCCCCCGACCAGCTTGGTGAGAATCGACTTCCATGTGATCTCGGCCATGATGCCCTCCTTGGCGTTTCCTACGCCGTGTGATATATGTTCGCCGCTCATTGTAATGGTTTGTCGTTTCAAGGCCCTGAATCTTCCATATCGCAAAATATGAGTCAGCTCCCGCCAGCGGGAGCCAACCTATTTTTTCGCCAATCGGCCGTCTGCAACCGGCTGGTCAGCAGTATCAGTCGCTAATCAGACCCACCGCATCACTCGGCGGTCTGCGGCCAGCACTTCTCGTACTTGATGCCGGTGAGCTGCTCGACGATCTTCTTGGTCTCCGGCTCAACGTCAGTCTTCTTGCCGCCGGCCTTGAACGCCTCTTCGACGAAACCGTTGGCACCGAGGTACCAGCCCCAAGCCATGGCGGACAAGCCAGCGGTGATCTGCGGGCGAACTGCTGGAAGCCGATGTACAGGCCACCGCGGTTTTCGCCAGCCATGATCATGTCGACGTCCAGGATGAACGGGAACACGTTCCACGGAATGAACCAGGTCATAGCACGGAAGATCAGCCACCAGACCATGACCACGTACAGCATGGCGTTCCACACGGCGGTGTTGTTCTGGGCAGCAGTCTGCCACAGGCTCCACAGACCAAGCAGACCGATGATGGCGCCGGCAAAGTTCAGGGAGAACATCTTGCGCGGGCCAAGCTCGGCGAAAATCCAGCCGAACACGGGCTTGAGCGGTTCGGCTTCAAGGGCAGCCTCGTAGAAACCGGCCTCTTCAGGAGTCAGTTCCCACGTGGACTTGTACGCGATGAACACGAACACGGCGAACAGCACGATGAAGAAGCCCATGGAAATCGTGTAGGACGAGCTCTTCTTGTCACCGAGAGCATTGAGGAATGCGGCCATGCCCAACGGAATCACGGCGGTGGAAATACCGGAGAACAGCATTCGGGTGGTGGACAGCATGGTGCGGCCGTTGAAGTCGGTGGTCATCTCGTTCGGGAGCACCGAATACGGGGTCATAATCAGCTGGTTGGCGATAATCCACAGTGTGTGCACCAGGAAGTACGCCCACACCGGCATGCCCGGCACGAACATAAGGATGGTGACCAGCAACGTAGGCACACCCAGCAGAATCAGGAAACGGCGGCGGCCGGCTATGTGGAGGATCTGACCCGCCGCGGTACCATCGACCCGTATTTCGACCAGCCTATCTACGACGTGTATGCCAAGTCCGCCGCCCGCGTGAACCGCGATTGGGACAACCTGCCGTTCTACAGCCAGCTCGACGCCGAATTCACACGCCTCATCATTCCCACACTGCGTCCCGGCGGCCACAGCGCCGACCTCCTACCCGAATGGGAGGCACGCCTCAAACGCTACGCCGTATCCCAAGGCTTCACAGTGAATTAGGTCGGCGGCGGTATTCCGTCTCCGGTACATCGCATGCCGTCCCGCGCGTACGGCACCGCACGAATACATGCCGATGAACCGCACAAAAAAAATGGCTCCCCGTGTGGGGAGCCATGAGCTAGTTACTAACTAGCGATGCGTCACTTCTCGTTCTGGCCGTGGCACATCTTGTACTTGCGGCCGGAACCGCACGGGCACGGGGCGTTCTTGCCAGTGCCAGGGAAGGTGCGGCCGTCGGCCCACGGCGTCTTGAGCTCTTCGCTCTTCGGACGCTTGGAAACCGGGACCTTGCCTTCGGCGTGGCTGATCGGAGCCGGTCCGGCAACAGGCAGCGTGGACTCGCCGGCCCCGGAGGCGGCTGCGGATTCGGCGATCGCCTGCTTGGCGTCCGTATCCTCGTCCTCTTCCTCGACTTCGCCCTCGGCGGCCTCGACCACGGATTCGCCGTTCTCGTCGGGGCCGGAGGCCACGGCGATGGTGTCGGCGCTTTCGGCGGTCTCCTCGACCTCGTCAACGGCCTCGTCGGTGGTGGCGACCTGCTTGATGTCGATGTGGAACAGCAGCTGGACGGTCTCCTCCTTAATGGCCTCGATCATGGAGTTGTACATCTGGTAGCCTTCGCGCTGGTATTCGACCAGCGGGTCGCGCTGGCCCATGCCACGCAGGCCGATGCCGTCCTTGAGGTAATCCATCTCGTAAAGGTGCTCGCGCCACTTGCGGTCGAGCACGGCGAGCACCACGCGGCGTTCGAGATCGCGCAAGCCGGTCTCGCCGATGGTCTCCTCCATTTCGCCGTACTGCTGCCTGGCGTCCTCGACGATCAGGTCGCGTACGGCCTCGACGGCCTTCGCACCCTTGAGGCCGCCGACGATCTTCCTGACCTCGTCTTCGTCGACCTTGGTGGGGATCACGGTGTTGAGCGCCTTGAACAGGCCCTCCCAATCCCAGTCCTTCGGTTTCTCGGATCCCTTGTTGGCACCCTTGATGTAGGACTCGACGGTGTCGGAAATGAAACGCAGGATGTCCTTGTGGATGTCTTCGCCCTTGAGCACGGCCTGACGCTCGGAGTAGATGACGGTGCGCTGCTTGTTCATCACGTCGTCGTACTTCAGCACGTTCTTGCGAATCTCATAGTTACGGGATTCGACGGCCTTCTGCGCGGTGCGCACGCCCTTGGTGACGGACTTGGCCTCGATCGGCTGGCCTTCTTCCATGCCCTTGGCCATGACCTGGGCCACCAGCTGGGTGTTGAACAGACGCATCAGATCGTCTTCCAGCGACAGATAGAAGCGGGACTCGCCCGGATCGCCCTGACGGCCGGAACGACCGCGCAGCTGGTTGTCGATTCGACGGGACTCGTGGCGTTCGGTGCCGAGCACATACAGGCCGCCCAGCTCCTTGACTTCCTCGTGCTCGTCCTTGACCTGGGCCTTGATCTCGTTCAGGGTGCCCGGCCAACGCTTCTCGTACTCTTCCGGGGTGTCTTCCGGAGAGTAGCCTTCGGACTTGAGCTTGGCGTCGGCAAGGAACTCGACGTTGCCGCCGAGCATGATGTCGGTACCACGGCCGGCCATGTTGGTGGCCACGGTGACGGCGCCCTTGCGGCCGGCGACGGCGACCACGGCGGCTTCCTTCTCATGCTGCTTGGCGTTCAGGACCTGATGAGGGATCTTGGCCACGTCGAGCAGAGTGGAGACCACTTCGGAGCTTTCCACGGAAGCGGTACCGAGCAGCACCGGCTGTCCCTTGGCGTGACGCTTGGCCACGTCCTTGACGATGGCGGCCAGCTTCTCCTTCTTGGTGCGGTAGATGAGGTCGTCCTGGTCCTTGCGGATCATCGGCTTGTTGGTCTTGATCGGCAGCACGCCCAGCTTGTAGGTGTTCATGAACTCGGCGGCCTCGGTTTCGGCCGTACCGGTCATGCCCGCGAGCTTGTCGTACATACGGAAGTAGTTCTGCAGGGTGATGGTGGCGAAGGTCTGGTTCTCGGCCTTGACCTCCACGCCTTCCTTGGCCTCGATGGCCTGGTGCAGACCCTCGTTGTAGCGGCGGCCCGGCAGGATACGGCCGGTGTGCTCGTCGACGATGAGCACCTCGCCCTGGGTGACGACGTAGTCCTTGTCACGCAGGAACAGTTCCTTGGCCTTGATGGCGTTGTTGAGGTAGCCGATCAGGGCGGTGTTGGCCGGCTCATACAGGTTGTCGATGCCGAGGAAGTCCTCGACCTTGGTGATGCCCGGGTCCAGGATGCCGACGACCTTCTTCTTCTCGTCGACGTCGTAGTCCTCGTCGCGGGTGAGCTTCAGCACCAGCTTGGCGAACTGACGGTACCAGCGGGTCACGTCGCCTTCGGCCGGGCCGGAGATGATAAGCGGGGTACGGGCCTCATCGATGAGGATGGAGTCGACCTCATCGACGATGGCGTAGTGGTGACCGCGCTGCACGAGGTCGGCCTTCTCCCATGCCATGTTGTCACGCAGGTAGTCGAAGCCGAACTCGTTGTTGGTGCCGTAGGTGATGTCAGCGTTGTACTGCTTGCGGCGCTCCGGCGGCTTCTGCTCGGTGATGATGCAGCCGACGTTCATGCCGAGGAAACGGTAGATACGGCCCATCAGCTCGCTCTGGTAGCTGGCGAGGTAGTCGTTGACGGTGACCACGTGCACGCCCTTGCCTTCGAGAGCGTTCAGATAGGTGGGCAGGGTGGCGACCAGGGTCTTGCCTTCACCGGTCTTCATTTCGGCGATGTTGCCCCAGTGCAGGGCAGCACCGCCCATGAGCTGCACGTCGAAGTGACGCTGGCCAAGGGTGCGCTTGGAGACCTCGCGCACGGTGGCGAACGCCTCGGGCATGATCTCGTCCAGGCTCTTGCCATTTTCGATTTCCTGCTTGAACTTCGGGGTTTGGGCCTTCAGATCCTCGTCAGAGAGGGCGGAGATCTCGTCCTCCAGAGCGTTCACGGCCTTGGCCACGTTCTCCAGCTTCTTGAGCTGGTGGCCTTCACCCATTCGCAGGGCTTTGTCAACAATATCGACCACTGGGTTCTCCCTTGACTGATAAGTGGTGGTGTCCGCGTACCAGAATAGCGCCTCGCACCGTCAGCAATCGAATTTTTCGACCTTTTTACGAAAAAATGGACCGCTTCCATATTGGAAGCGGTCCATGCGGTATCAGCTGATCATGTCAGCAGCCCTTACCCTCAGGCTTTCTTGACATTCTCCGGAGTGTCGATTTCGAACACGCCGTAGCTCCAACCGTGACGGTGATAGACGACGGACGGGCGTCCGGTCTCCTTGTTCACGAACAGGAAGAAATCGTGTCCGATCAGTTCCATCTCGTACAGCGCCTCGTCGATGCTCATAGGCTCGGCGATGTGCAACTTGCGACGGATGACAATCGGCGTATCCCCAACCTGGACCTCCACGGATTCGCCAGGGCCAAGATCGGAGGCGACCGCAGCCTGCGGGCTGTTGTTCGGCTCTTCCTCCGACACCTCCGGCTCGGGCTCCGGGGCGATAACACCCAGATCCACCGGGACCGGGTTCGCGTAACCACGACGGTGATCCTTGCGACGGTCACGAGTACGACGCAGACGCAGCGTCAACTTATCCAGCGCCATGTCCAGCGCACTGAATTCATCGGTGCTGGAAGCCTCCGCACGCACCACGGTACGTCCGGCGATAACGGTGATTTCCACGCGCTTGGCGGTATCGGCCTGACGCGGGTTGCCCTCATGGGTCAGCACGATCTGCGCGCGCTGAGCATCCGGGGCGATAGCGGTCACACGATTCATCTTGGTCTCGACCACATCACGGAACCTTTGCTTGACCTGCGTGTGGCGTCCGGTAACGACGATTTCCATGTTGACCTCCTCTAACTCAAGCGGTGTAACCCGCTATATGTGTTCCGAACGGCATCATCACCGACCGGGTATGTTTCATTGTAGACGAACAATGGGTGAACGGCCGGAAACTCGCCCAGAGAATATATGTTTATTCCCGGGCTTTTCTCTGCAATGAAACGATGTATATACTGGGGTTTTGGCAGCAGTCTCCTATAAGAAGATTTGATACCGGTTTATCAGGCTGGCTCGTTTGTTCGTCATGGTAAATACTGCAATGGATAGGCAGCGTTTTCTTGCTCTTTCTCGCACATACCAAGCTCTTACAGATTTGATTCGTCTCCATACGACACGCCACAACACGCCCGACACGCCCCATCCGATATTCGGCGCGTCGTTCACGAATCGCCCAACTATGCCCAACTATGGAGAAAACAGGATAACCGGGCAACGTCATGGCCTCACCGCAGGGCGGGATGCCGCCTTTTCCGCACCTTATGTATAATTGCAAGCTTGAGACCTCTTGATGGCCGCGGCCGTGATCTTCATTGGGATCGGCTGAGGAACTTCCGGGCTCCATAGAGCACGATGGCGGATAACGTCCGCCCAGGGTGACCTGAGAGATAGCGCAACAGAGAACAGACCGCCCGTCCTCGACGGGTAAGGGTGAAACGGCGGTGTAAGAGACCACCGGGCCTCTGGTAACAGTAGGTCGCATGGCAAGCCTCATCGGGAGCAAGGCCAAGCAGATGGCGGTAAGGGCTGCTCGCCCGTGTCATCGGGTAGGCTGCTAGAGCCTGGCGGCAACGTCAGGTCGAGATGGATGGCCATCCGTGCCGTGCGTTCGCGCACGGCACGACAGAACCCGGGGTATAAGAGGTCTCATTTTTTTCTTGGCTACACCAACAATGCGGCGGCGACTCGACGGAGGGTTTCGGGGCTGTGGCCTTTGCGGCCGCCTGCGGACCAAAACCGACGCTGACGGACCCGACGATCGAGGCCATGGGTTTTGCGGGCTATTTGGCGGCCCAATTCCCATGCGGCATCTTCAAAGATGCCATTTTGCTCAGCTTCGCCACACACCTGTTCAGCCAGCTTGCGGTCCACACCTTTGCGAGCAAGTTCCATGACCGCACCACGACGACCCATCATGCGACCGGCACAATAGCGTACGGCCGATTCGGCATAAGCGCCGTCGTCAATCAGTTGCACGCGAATCAGCCGTTCGATGACCTCGTCCACAATCGCCTCGCCATAGCCTTTGCTGAGCAATCGTTCGCGCAACGCGCCGGATGCACGTGGGGCCGCGTCCAGCAAACGCAATGCAGCCTCGCGGCAAGCGTCCAAATCATTGGGATCTTCGACAACGGCAGCGTCTCTCCCCCGTCGAGAAAAACGTCCCGGCGGTTTCGACTGAACACGCTGCTCGGCAATGGGCATGTCTTGCGACGCAACAGGATTGCGCCGCAAGAACGCTTCGGCACTAATCATGTTCAGGCCTTAGCTGCGCCGGCCTTGGCACGGGTCGTTTTGGCAGCAGGCGCCGCTGCGGCCTTGCTGTCCTTGGCCACGTCGGCAGCGGCGGCCTCGCTGACAGCGGCCGCTGCTGCGGCTTCGCCATCTTCCGCGAACTGGTCGGCGGAACCGATCAGACCGAACTCGGCCTTGACCTTGTTCTCAATCTCCTCGGTGATGGCCGGGTTGTCCTTAAGGAACTGACGGACCTTCTCTCGTCCCTGACCGAGCTGATCACCCTCATAGGTGAACCACGAACCGGACTTCTTGACCACGCCAACCTGCTGGGCCATGTCGATCACCGAGCCCTCACGGGAAATGCCTTCACCGTAGAGCATGTCGAATTCGGCGGACTTGAAAGGCGGGGCCATCTTGTTCTTGACCACCTTGACGCGCGTGCGGTTGCCCACCGCTTCGTCGCCGTTCTTCAAGGTCTGGATGCGGCGGATGTCGAGACGCACGGAGGCGTAGAACTTCAGAGCTTTACCACCGGTGGTGGTTTCAGGGTTGCCGAAGAACACGCCGATCTTCTCACGCAGCTGGTTGATGAAGATGGCGGTGGTGCCGGCCTGAGCCAACGCGCCGGTCATCTTGCGCAGCGCCTGACTCATGAGTCGGGCCTGCAAACCAACATGGCTGTCTCCCATTTCGCCTTCGATTTCGGCCTTCGGCACCAAAGCGGCGACCGAGTCGATGACGATGACGTCAAGCGCACCGGAGCGAATCAGCATGTCAGCGATTTCGAGGGCCTGCTCGCCGTTATCCGGCTGGGAGACGATGAGTGAGTCGGTGTCCACGCCGAGCTTGCGGGCGTAGGCCGGGTCGAGCGCGTGTTCGGCATCGATGTAGGCCGCCACGCCGCCCTTCTTCTGGGCATTGGCCACCACATGCAATGCGAGCGTGGTCTTACCGGATGATTCGGGGCCGTAGATCTCCACGATGCGGCCCTTGGGTAGGCCGCCGATGCCGAGCGCCATATCGAGAGCCAACGAACCGGTGGGAATCACCTCGACGTTCTGCTCGGGCTGGTCGCCCAGTCGCATTGCGGAACCTTTGCCAAAACTCTTCTCGACCTGCGCCAGCGCGGTGTCCAGCGCCGCCTTGCGCTTGGGATCGAGCTCGTGCTTGTCCTCGGCTGCCGGGTCCTTGGCCGGCTTGGTCTCAAGTGCCATGATCTTCTCCTTGTCGAAGTCGTGTGCGAATCGGATGCCTCCACCGTATGACGGACATGCCATGTGAGGCAATCCAAACCAACCATTGTGGTTCCAGCTTGCCCGAGCTTGGCCACCTGGCCTCCTTAAGCCCTACTGCGGTAAGGATTATGGCAGATGGCAAGCACCCTGTGCACACGTATGCGGCTTCTTGTCACTGTGGATAACTATAACCACACACACGAACATTTGTTCGAATTTGGCGTGCAACACGCCGAAATCGCCAATTTCACGATTCAGCGACTCCGTAATCCCGCAGTGTCAGACGGCGGGCATGGGCGGCGCGTTATGATCGTGGCCCCAACGCTTGGAGTCCGGAACCTCCATTTGGTCGCAGAGCACATTCCAGACCACGCGTGGCTCCTCCCCCGCGTCCAGCGCCTCGACCACGGTCATATTCGCCAGTTTGGGCATCCGTTGATCACGCGACAGCGAACGACCGTAGGTCCGACCGAACACCTCTTCAAGTAATTCCCAGAATTCCCGTTCACGCATACACGCCAGTGTGCCACCAACCGCAGGACAGCAAAAACCCGCATCGCCACAAGCGATACGGGTTCACAGCTAGACATAGATTACGGGACGCGGCTTCACACCGCCAACCGATCAGCCCTCGACCGAGTCGAGATAATCAGCCACCATGCGCAGCATGCGCGAAGTGGAGACTCCGAGCGCATCGGCGATGGAGCTCAGCAGTTCGGAGCTGGCTTCCTTCTGTCCACGTTCGACTTCGGAAAGGTAGCCTAGCGAAACGCCTGCCTTCTCGGAGACTTCACGCAACGTGCGGCGATCGCGCGTGCGCAGCTCGCGCAGCACATGACCGATAGCACCACGCAGCGAAAACTCGCGAGGCTCCTCCTCAGCCACCACGGGCTCGGCGGCGGCAGTCGGCTTGTACGACGGCGAATCCTCATCCCACATACGTTCACGAACGGCTTGACGCTGATCCTTGGCCTTCTTGGCGGCCTGTGCCTTGAGCACCTGCTGCTGGGCGAACATCACCGCACGGCGCTGGGCCGGAGTCAGTTCACGCATACGGGCGACACCCGGCTGCACAGCCATCGGCTTCTTGGCGGCCACATCCATCTGTTCGTTCACTCGGGTCATCGTTTCCATCGCCATCGCCCCTTCCCAGGTCGGTTCAGTGTTTCCACTATGTACAACACGACAACCCAACGGTTTTATTCCTTAAAACTTGCTGTGAATAGACTCAACTTTGTCTGAGCCCTACTGCCGCTTGGCCTCCCAGAAGGAGTCCACTCTAAGTGCACTCTATTTTGATGGTCACACCATTATATACAAGGACTTTGCAACGCAAAAAATCGGCCCCGTCCGACCGCAGTCAAGCTCATGGAGCTGTCTGCGGTCGGACGGGGCCGATTGCTTATTGGATTGGGGGGGGGTTAGTTCTTTGCCGCGATCTTGGCGACGTTGGCCCCGTCGTCCACTTCGGGGATACCGGCCACGCTGGTCAGCAGCGAGAGGACGGCGGAGAGTGCGGCGGTGCCGCCGATGATGCGCCAGTCCACCTGTCCGATGGTCAGGACGGTGGTGCCGATGGCGGCCACCGCACTCTGGGCGGCGGTCTTGACGGCGCGCACCAATGAGGCCTTGAGCCAGAGCACGAGCCCCTCGGCCTCCGCGCCGGAGATCACGTCATCCGGCTCGAGCTTGCCGTTGGCCTTGTGGTCGGCGATGCCGGGCGTGTTCGCGCCGGTTTCCGTGATCTCGTTGAGTTGGGTGTCCAGCGTGTTGTCGGTCATGGTTGTTCCTTCCTTAGTAGCCGAGTTTCTTGTTGACGAGCGCCTGCACGGCGTTGTAGTTGGCTCCGAGTGCGGCTTGGCGTTGAGCGCCGTTGCCGTAGTCGCCACGGATGACCGCATCCGCCAATGCGTTCAGGTCGGTGCTGCTGGTGCCGGTGCCTCCGGCGAGTAGCTGGTTGACGCGCGCCTGCACGGCTTCGTAGTTGCTGCCGAGGGCGGCTTTTCGGGCGTCGCCGACACCGAATTCGCCGTTGATGACGCGACGTGCGAGGCCGTCGATGTCGACGCCTGTGTTGGTGGAGGTGACAGTGGTGTTGGTGGTGACTCCGTAGCGGGCGTTGACGATTGCCATGACCGCGTCGTACTGGCTGCCGAGCCGCTGCTTGCGTTCGTCGCCGTTGCCGTAGTCGCCTCGGATGACGGCGTCGGCGAGCGCTTCGAGGTTTGTCCCGTGCGTGGCCGGTTGGCTTGGCGTGGGCGCCGGGGTGCCTCCGGTCATGCTGTCGTACCACTGCTGGGCTTTTGCCATGTAGGCCGCGTTCTGGGTGCCGGCGAGGCTGGTCGGGCATTCGGTGGCGCTGAACCGGGAGTGCGGGAACACGTTCACGCACCACTGGGGTCGGCCGAGCCCGTAGTATTTGCACAGCGCGGCCACCAAGTGAGCGCCGTTGTCCAATGTGGCGTCGCTGATGGTCCACGGGTTCGTGTTGATGTCGGCGTGTTCGACGCCGATGCTGGTGATGTTGGCGTCCCAATCGTCGGCGTGCCATGCGGTGTCGGCATCCCAGACGAGCTGGCCGATGCGGCCGTTCGCGTCGACCTGGTAGTGCGCCGACGCTTCGCGGGTCTGCCACAGGTTGTAGCAGCCGGCGATACTCAAATTGCCGGCGTTGTGGTGGATGACGATCTTGTCGATGTTACGGCCGGAACGTCCGGGCGTGTAATGAGTGTTCATGAGGAGGTTCTCGTCCGCTTCGAGGGTGTCCCAGTTTTTCATGCGTTCTCCTTTCAGAGATGTTTTGGTTTGGAGTCTCGCGGGATTGCGGGGCTCACGTTCTGTTGCGCGGCGCGATTGGCGCGGATTGGATGTCGTCGTTGAGGGATGTGCCGTGTCCGTTGCCGCCCAGCAAGTGATAGGAGTCGTAGAGGCGTTGGGAGCGTGATTTGAGGTCCTCGTCCGCCACTCCGTCGTGCTCGATGACCATTTCGCGTCGCAGGTCCTCCAACTGGCACAGCAGGAGCTCGCGCATCCCGTTGATGATCGCTCTGCCCCATCGCCGCATGAGGCCCAGCACGGTGACCGCGCCACCGCATAAGAAGGGCACCAGCCAATCAACGAGTTGTTCGATTAACTGCGACATGCGGGGCTCCTTTATGGTGAGAAAACCCACACGCGATACCGAGCGGATTGGCCGCGAGACGTGTGGTTTTTCGGAGGTCGAAATGTTGTTGCAAGAGTTTTGGGATGACCGGTATGTCGGCTATTGCGAGCGCCTGCGCGAGGTCACGCGCGTTGGCTATGAGTCGGCTTGGCGATGCCATGTGGAGCCGGTGTTCGGCAGCATGGAGTTGGCTGACATCGGCGTGGATGACATCGAGCTGTGGCTGTCAGGGTTCGCGAGTCCAGGTGCGGCCCGCAAGGCTTGGGCGGTGTTGAGGCAGATGCTACGCAAGGCCGCGAAGTGGGGCTACTTAGAGGTCGATGTGACCCGTTTGGAGATTGATCTGCCGGCCAAGCCGCTCCATGTGCCGCGTCTGCTGACCATCGGGCAGACTCGTCGCCAACTACAGGGCTTTTATGGCCATGCGCTTGAGGCTTGGCTGATTGTGGACTCGTGTCTGGCGTTGCGGCCGGAAGAGGGGTACGGAGTCGATTGGGCGGATATCGATATGCGTTCCGGCATCACTCATATCCAGCGTGGAGTGCAATGGGTGGCCGGCCACGAAGTGGTGGTGCCGCCGAAGACTGAACTGTCCGACCGGTTTCTGCCCCTTCCCCGATTCGCCGTCCGGCGATTGCGGGAGATCCGCAACGGCCGGAAGGGCCGTATCATCGGTGACCTGACCCCACCGCAAGCCGCGCGACGCTACGCCTCATGGTGCAAAAAGGAGTCGCTGCCCTACGTGCCGGTGCAGAATCTCCGCCACAGTTGGGCCACCAACGCCCTGGAAGCGGGAGTCAACATCGCGGTGGTCAGCAAGTTCCTTGGTCACACCGACATCAAGACGACCGCCAGATTCTATCTGCGACCGGAAATCGCGTCTCTCAAGGAGGCCCAAAGCATCTGGGAACGCGCGCTGATCGGGCAATAGGATTCCCTAACCCAGCGTTCCACGACATGGCGAGTACCGTACAGCAGCAACAGCGTTTTGCTTACGCGCATCGGTGATATCTGTTTCATGGGCGGCAACGTGAAATTCAACAATAGCGGGCAGAACAATTACACGAAGGCTCAGGAGAAGATCCCCGAAGGGTATCGACCCGTCAGCGTCAATACGCCCGTGGCCGTTTTCGGTGGTGAAACGACATTCATCTGTTACGGCGAGGCCAATGGCACCGTCACGATGCTCGGCAACCCGAACAGCGCGTATGCGGGATGCACCGGCGTATGGCGCACCACCGACCCCATGCCCGCGTAGTTTTCCCTAACCCCTGTCACGGGCCGGGTCAAGATGCCGTATTCCGATAGGCATATCACTCTGGTTCGCGTCGGCCGTATCGTCACCGCCTGCGCGTATATCACGCTGACAAGCAATTTCAATCAGGTCGGCAACGTGTCCGTCAACGAGACAATTCCGGAGGGTTTCAGACCGTCCGGCGATTCCCGCGCGATCATGCGCGGCACCGACAACAGCGGCGCGACCAGTTTCTACCTTTACGGCACCGCAGACGGGAAAATGGTGTTGAACGGCACCGGATATACCAGCCGATTCGTCGGTATATCCGGCTGTTGGATTACCGAGTAGCATTCCCTAACCCAGCCGCTCCTGTACGCGAAATTCCGGTGGCAGGACACGAGCAGTTTCAACCCGGACGCCTACGGCGGCGGTATGCAGATCGTCGTGGACGAGCGTAATCGACTGCTCCACGTGGACTTGAGCGGGTTCAAGAGCACGGTGAACCTGAGCCACGATTACCCGGTGTTCCAATACGCGGCGGGAGTGAAACCGTCCAAGGCGGTGTCTCTCGGCTGCCTGTGGGCTTTGCCAGTCGGCAATTGGGCGAAACAAGCGACTTGGAACGCGAACGGCACCATCATGGTCGTCGGCGGCTTGTCCAACGGAGACCGGTGCATGCACACGCCTCGCACCTTGCCAATCCCCGACGGTGTCACGTTCAGCTAGCGGCGCCATACGGCGATCCATTTGCCGAAGATCGCGGTCTTGCCGCACCACCGCTGATAGCGCGTCGTGTAGAGGCGGAACCGGACTCCGGTGGCGGTCACGTCCCATAGGTGGGCGATGATGCCGTCCTCGTCATTGAACCCGGTGCCGAAAGGGCCGACCGTGTACGAGGCATAGTCCGGAGGCTTGCCGTTCGGAGACTTGACGCCCACCCAGAACGTGCCGTCACCACCGGTCGTTACCGTATGCCCGGCGCACTGGATATACGGCGCGTACTCCGCCGGGGTTAGGGAATCCCACACGGATGACATTGGTTGGAGGATGTTGAACATGGGTTCGGGTTCGCCGATGGTGATGCCGTCGAGCGGGACTCTGTACAGCGCCATGTCGTAGGTGGTGGCTCCCTGCGATATGGGGGTTGTGTTGAGGGTGGGGTCAACCGGGGTTCCGGTTGTGGGTGTGCCTTTGACGACGACGAGGTTGGCGGATTCTATGGAGTCGCCGACTTTGGTGTAGCGGCAGCAGATGATGTCGTTTCTTTTTTGGCCTTGGCTGCCGTTGGTGATGATGAGGTCGGCGGGTTTGTCGTTGCTGGCATGGTAGCCCTGCATGACAAGATCGCCGCCAGCGATGGTGACCTTGTTGGCGCTAACGACGTTGATGGCGAATCGGTCCTTTGTGGACAGCACGTAGTCGTCGCCGCCGATGACGCCTGCGTGGAGGGCCGCGTCCTGTGCGGCGGTGACGTGGGGTTCGCCCGCGTGCCCGGTGACGAGTTCCATGGTCATTGCCTGCCTCCGTTCTTCTTCCATGATTCGAAGCTGTTGTCGGCGTCCCTGAGACGGTTGACGTATTCCTGGTGGCAGTTGGAGCAGAAGAAGTAGCCGTGTTGGTTGCCGTCGGCGTCGAGGCGTTGCACGTCCCACCAGTCGTTTTTCAGGGCGTCTGCGTTCGATGGGGTGTACCAGGCGAATCTTCCGCATCGGTCGCATTCGGCGACGATGCAGTCGTTGTTCTTGGCCATGACGTTCCTTTCTATGAGGCTTCGTAGTCGATGCTTGTGGAGCCGTTCTTGGTTTTGGTGATTTTCTTGGTGACGGTCGCTTGGACGGTGATGCCGGTGATCTGGTCGCGTGCGGCGACGGTGTCGCCTACATCCATCTCGATCTCGGTGCCGTCGCGCACGGTGACTTTCACGTCGCCTTGTGATTGCATGCCGATGAGTTTGTCGCGGGTCTTGGCGTCGAGCTCGTCGGATTCGGCGTTCGAGTAGTCGTAGGTTTGGGCGATCTCCTCGGTTCCGTGCAGGCTTTGGTTCTGGCTGACGTTGCCGTCCTTGTCGGCGTACCAGTGGACCACGGTGCGGTTCGCGAGTTCGCCTTTGCCGAGGCCGATGAGGTGGTTGACGCGGAGCCATGTGCGGGTCGCATCGAAGTCGATCAGGTCGGAGTCGATCGAGTCGCCGTAGTGGGCGGCGGGTTCTGCCCAGATCTCTACGTGTCCAGACCTGTAGGCGAGTCTGAGTTTGAGCCCGTTGGCCGCGCACATCGCCCTCAGTCCCGCATAGCAGTCGGTGTAGCGGGCGACTTGATAGGTCTTGATGTCGGGGTCGCCGATGCCCGGTGGTGGTGCGACGGCCTGGAACAGGGGGGCGAGACCGACACGGTTGACGATCATGCCGATGACCGTGGAGGCTTTGCCGGAGACGACGAGGTAGTTCTGGCCCGTGTCGGGGGCGAGGATCTTGTTGGCGAGGATGCCATGCCAGGTCCTGCCGCCATAGGTGAGGGTAGAACCGCCGCGTTCGAGCCGGTCGCGCAGCGAGTCGATGACGCCGCCGAGCTCCGAGCCGTCCGCGTACACGTAGCTGCCGGGTTCAAGCATTCGGTCCACCGTGAGTTCGAAGTCGTTTTCGTCGGCTCCCCAGGCGGCGTCGAGGGCGTAGTCCTCGATGACGGCGCGGTCGATGTGGCCGGCGTCGGTGACGATCAGGTCCATGGCGGTTCGCTCTCCTCTTCGAAGACTGTCAAGTCGAAGCCGAATCCCCGCCATTCGACGGGGCTGTCGCCGGGCGGTATGGGTTGGAAGATGTAGTTTCCGCCGTCCAGTCCGTCGCCGCGTTCGGCCTTGGCGAAAATGTCGGTGACGTCGCCGTTCTCGGCCGTCAGTGTGACGCTTTTGCGGCCGGCGATGCCGACGATGGTCGCAAAAGCACCGCTGGGGATGTCGGTGGTCAGCTTGTACCGGTTGCCGCCGATGGTGATGGCGGGCGCGGTCGCGGGTCCGAAGATCGTCATCTGGAACGGCATGGCCGTGGGCTGCGGGTTGTGTGCGGTGGCGTTTCTGGTGGTCGGCTTGTAGTCATGCTCGTAATCGTGCGGATAATCCAGGTCGAGGCCGGGCTGGAGTGAATCGCTCCAGAAGCGTTGCACTTCCCCGGCCTTACGCCAGATGCCGTCAAGCATGACCACGGTGAGCTTCTGCTGGATTATCACCGGCGTGATGGTCTGCGGCTCCGCCTTGACCACGTAGGCGCGAGTCGTCCAGCCGTCAGCATCAAACATGCCCGGCGTTCCTGCGGCAACGTCGGCATCGAACAGGCGGCGCGTCCAGTCCGCCTTCTCCGGGCACCGCAGGTAGGTGAGTTCCAGGTCGGTCTCCCTCGCGGTGCGGGTCACGCCGCTCAGGCTCCTATAGCCGAGGTCGTAGCTCCATGAGCGGCCTCGGATGCCTTCGGCGGTCTGCGCGAAGATGTCGGGGCCGCTCATGACGATCTCGTCGCCGGTCGACGCGCACACATATTTAAGCGTTTGCATACTTGCGTATCAGCCTTCCTACTTCGCGCCCGTCGACCTCGACACCTAATGCCTGCAGCATGGTCGGGATGTCCGCGTGCAGGGCGACCAGTGCGGCGAGCAGCTGTTCCAGCAAGGCGGTCTGCATGGAGGCCTGTTCATTGCCGTCGCGCAGCATGCCCGTGCCTCCGCCAATGGTTCCGATGGACGGCGAGCCGAACGAATGGTCGTCGAGCGTGAGTCCGGCGGCTATCCGGTCGAGGCTGCGGTTGACGATCCGCTGGCTCTGATCGATGCCCTCGGCCATGCCGCGGCCTATCATCACGCCGACCTGGTCCCTGAACACGCGGGACGGCGAATGGATGCCGAGCTTGTCCTTGACCCAGTTCAGAGCGTCCTTGGCGGCACCGACCGCCGCGTCGACGAGCTTGCCGGCGGCGGATGTGACGCCGGAGGCGATGCCGGTGATGATGTTCAGGCCGACCTCGCCCCAGTTCACGCTTGTGAACCCGTTCCAGATGGAGCGCACGATGGCGGGGATCTGGCTGATGAGCTGCGGGATGGCCTTGGCAAGGCCCCCGGCGAGGGTGATGATGATCTGCGCGCCGGCCTGCAGAATCTGTGGAAGGTTCGAGGCGAGCGTGTTGACGATCGACGCGATAATCTGCGGGATGTAGCCCACGAGCTGCGGGATGGCCTGAGACAGGCCGTCGATGAGCTTGACCAGCGCGTTGACGCCGACCTGGACGATGCCCGGCAGGTTGCTGGTGAGCGTGGATATCAGCGTCTGGATGACGGTGGGGAGCATCGCGACGAGCTGCGGCATGGCTGAGACCAGGCCGTTGACGATGTTGAGGATGATGTCCACGCCGATGTTGAGGACCGTGGGCAGAGCGGTCGTGAACGCATCCAGCAGCGCCTGCAGAATCTGCGGTATCGCGGCGATGAGCGTGGGCAGCGAGTTCATGATGCCCTGCACGAGCCCCTGCAGGAGCTGCATGCCGGACTGTATGAGCATGGGGGCCTGTTCGATGAGCGCCGTGATCAGCGTGGTAATCATCTGCACCGCTGCCGGCAGGAGGGTCGGCAACGCCTGGGCGAGCCCCTGTACGAGCATGCTCACGATCTGCGCGGCGGCCGAGACGAGCTGCGGCAGGCTCCCGGTCACGCCGTTGATCAGGGCAAGCAGGATGTTCGACCCAGTCTGGATCATGCCCGGCAGCACGGCGGAAATCTTCGCCATGCCGTCCGTGATCATGGTGGGCAGTTCCGCGAACAGGTTGCTGATCTGCACGAACAATTGCCCGCCCATGCTCTGGTCGAGCATGCCCAGTCCCGCGACCAGGGCGGCGATGATGGCGCCGATGCCGAGGAACTTCAGGAAGTTGCCCGGGCTGAAGAAGCTGCCGAACATGCCGCCGATCTTGCCGAGGCCTGCCTGCACCTTCGGTCCCACGATGTCGCCCAGACCGCCGAATATGTCGCCCAGACCGGATAGGGCTGGCGTGGCCGCCGTCTTGACTTTGCCGGCGAGCGCCGTGAATCCGGTGGCGAGTTTCGAGTCGCCGATTTTGGAGATCACTCCGCCGAATCCGTTGGAGAGTTTCGTGCCGAACGCGAGCAGGTTGCTGTCGGCCGCGCTGGCGAGTTTGCCGAATCCGCTGGTGAGTTTTGACCCCCATGCGGTGACGGATTGGCCGATGTCGGTGCCGGCGATTTTCGAGCCGAACGATTTGAACGGGCCTGTGAGCCTGTCAGTGCCTTGGGTGATGCGGTTGAGGGCGTTGGCGAACGGGTCGCCGTCGACGGCGAGGGCGTCGCGCAGGTCCTTGTTGAAATACGATTTGAACTGGTGCAGGCCCGTCAGGCTCGACTGGAGCTGGCCGGGCATCTGCTTGAGTTTCCCGGTGAGCTGGCCGAACCCGCCGTCACCGATTTTGCCGAGCGTGTCGAACACGTTGGTGATCTTGTCCACGTTGCCGCCGACGCCGGCGAACAGGGCGAACGCGCCGGCGAGTTGGCCGACCTGTCCGACGATGTCCTGGATGGTGATGCTGCCGTCCTGCAGTCCGTTCGCGAACCGTTCGATCAGGCCTATCGCTTTGTCGATGTAGGGGTCGAGCTGGCCGTTGAGCTTGTCGAGGAACGGGGTGAGCTGGCCGCTCAACGCGTCGATGGCGGGGATGGCGGCGTTGAACGCCTTGCGCAACGATTCGAGCGCGAGCTTGCCGGGGCCTTCGCCCAGTCGGCCGAGCGCGGCCTTCACGTTGGCGAGCGCGCCTTGGAAGGTGTCGCCGGCGGCCAATGCGGCTCCGCCGAGGCCTTCCTGCATGGAGTCGGCGAATGTTTGGAAGTCGATCTGGCCTTTGGATACCATGTCGGAGACCTCTTCCGAGGTTTTGCCGAGGTGTTTGGCGAGCAGTTGGAGAACGGGTACGCCGGAGCTCATGAGTTGGAGCATGTCGTCGCCCTGCAGTTTGCCTCGGGCGGCGACGCTGCTGAAGATGGTGCCGATGTCGGTGAGGCTGCGGCCTGATATCTGTGCGGTGTCGGCGACGGTTTTGAGGACGTTGGTCATCTGGTCGCCGGATTTGATGCCGGCGGCGCTCAGGGTCGCGGCCACGGTGGCCGCGTCGCCCAGGCCGAACGCGGTGCCTTTGACGCTGGCGAGCGCGTTGTTCATGATTTCGGCGATGCTTTTGGAGTCGTGGCCGAGGCCCTTGAGTTTGGCCTGCGCGTTTTCGATGGCGAGGGCGCGTTGGAAGCCGCCTTTGGCGGCGAGTGCGGTGATGCCTCCGGCGATGGTGCCGATGGCGCCGAGTCCGATTTTGCCGATTTTGCCGAATGCGCCGCCGAATTTGCCGAGGATGCTGGTGCCGCCGGCCTTGGCGGCGTTGTCGGCGGCTTGGGTGATGTCGCCTTCGAGTTTCTTGCCGAAGTCTTTGCCGCTTGGGGCGACTTCGATGTAGACGACGCCGATGCTGCTTTCTGCCATCGGGGCTTCTCCTGTGTGGTTGGGAGGCCCCGATGGCGGTCGGGGTCATTCGATGTGGTAGTGGTCGTTGAGGCGTTTGCGGCGGGCCATGCGCGCCTCATAATCGGCGTGGGTTTCCGTGGCCGGTCGGCGGAACGGGTCGGTTCTCCGGTCGGCCCATGGCCGGTAGCCTTTGCGTTTGAGTCGGCCTTCGAGTTCCATCTGGTCCCAGAGCGCGATTTCCGCTCCGGTGGGCGTGTATGACCATCCGGCGAGTACGGCGAAGCTGTTGGAGGTGTGGTCGCGCAGGATTTCGCGGGTGAGCGCCCATGCGCTCTCATAGTCGAGGTTGCCGGATGGTTTGCGGCCGGCTGGCGCGTCGAGCCATGCGTTGAGGTGGCATGGCTTCCAGACGCGCCGGTAGCGGGTCAGCCAGTCGGCGGTCAGCGCCGAGTGATGCTGTTGATGGAGGATGAGGAGGTAAACGATTTTGGGTCGAGGCCCGAGCCTTCGGCCCAGCCTTTGACGATGGCGCTGATCCAGCCGAGCGGGTTGCCGGCCTTCCGCAGCTTGTTCCACAGGGTCGGCTGCATTTCCTGCAGGTAGGCGAGGAACACGGCGGTGGCGTGGAACGTCTCCTCCTCGGAGAGGACGACCTTGCTTTTGACGATGAGCACGACGTTGACCAGTTCGATGGGCAGGTCGGCGGAGTTGAGGTTGGGGAGTGTGACTTCGGTGTCGAGTCCCTTGAGGCTGAGGCATACGTCGGGCTGCTGTTCGGCGTCGGTGTTGATGTCGGGTTCGATTTCGATGGTCTTGTTTTCTGCGCTCATGGCGGTCTCCTGAAAAAAGTGTGTGCGGCGGTCTGGTGGGTGGGGTTCCCCGTCCGCAGGGACCGCCATCGGTGCGGGCGGGGAAGAATGTCAGGGTCAGGCGGTGACGGTGACGGGCACGGTCACGTTCTTGCCGCCGGCGGTGGCGGTGATGGTGACGGGTTTGCCGGTTGCGGTGGCGGCCTTGCCGGTCACGGTGACGGTGTTGTCGTTGACGGTGGCGGTGGCCTTCGCGGTGTCGCCGCTTGTGGCGGTGATGGTCCAGCCCTTGGCGTTCGCCGGGGAGACGGTCACGTTGAACGTCGCGGTGCGGCCGGCGGCGACGGTCAGCGTGTTCGGGGTGGCGGCCAGCGAGTCGACCTTGGTGGTCAGTCCGGCCTTCTCGGCCGCGAGCAGACCATAGACGTGGAACATGTAGCCGTCCGAGGCCTTGAACATCTTGAACGTGACGTTGAAGGTCACGACCTCCGTGGATACGAGGGTCATGTCGTCGCGGTCGGAGACCTTGCATTTGCCGATGGGCAGCACGATGGGGTTGCCGTACTGGTCGAGGCATGCGAGCACGGCCATGTATTCGATGTTCGTGGCCGCGTCCCTGACATGGAAGTTGCCGTCGGTGTCGGCCTTGACACCGAAGTAGGCTTCGGCGATGTCCTGACGGCATTCGATGCCGGGTATCTGCAGGGTCCAGTAGCCGGGCTCCTGTTCGGAGACCACGATGTCGCCGTTGTGGCCCTTGATCTCGGTCTCGTCGCCCGGCTCGGGGTGCAGTACCGCGCCGTCCTCGCTGTTGTAGCCGACAGGCTTCTTGCCCTCCGGCGGCGTCCATTTCTCGGAGTCCGGCATCTCGGGGATGTTTGGATCGTCGAGCTTCCACAGGAAGAGCGCGTAGTCCTTGATGAGTTTGACCAGGTCGGCGCGGTTGCCGCTGGTGATGTACGAAGTGTCTGTGGCCATTTGCCATACGCCTTTCGATGATTATGCTTGGTTGGTTTCGACGGTGAGCAGGAGCGTGAGGTACGCCATGAGGCAGCCGTTCTCGTCGCTCATGCGGATCGGCCCCGACTCGTGGTCGATGGTGACGACCGGCCTTAGCGGATACAGGCCGGTCAGGTACAGTTCGATGTCGGCGGCGAGGTTCTGCGCGGCGTCGATGTCGCCGGTCCCGTCGTCGCGGCGCACCCACACGGAGATGCGCAAACGCGCCTGCTGGCTGACGGGGGTGGCCTTCTGGCCCGGCACGGCGACCAGCACGCATTCCCTGGACGGATTGCCCCGGTTGCGGACGGTGCCGAACTCAACGTCATGGAACCGGTCGCGCAGACGTTCGAGCAGCACGGGTTCCACGCGCCGGGGACGGACGGGTGGCCGGATGACGCTCATACGACCACCATGCCCAGCATCTGGCTCAGCACTCCGTGGGCCTGTTCGAACGCGGCCGGAGCGGTGGCGACCACGTTGGTGCGGTCAGTGTCCTCGTTGCGGTACACCTTGATCGCCGGATCCACCGCCGCCATGCCCTCCACCTGCTCCTGCACGTCATCCATGACCGGCTTGACGGCCTTGTGCAGCGCCTCCGTGCCGAAAGCCTTCCGGTTCAATACGACCCTGACTTTCTTGGCCATGATTCATCCTTCCCTGACGAACGCGTTGACCACGTCGCCGATATGACGCCCGTGCCTCCACCATTCGAGCGGCGGCCCGTCAACCATCAACGGCTTGCCGCGCACCACGAGGCAATCCGTATCAAGGATGCCCGTGGGCTCGGGACCACGGAAGTACAGGGTGTAGCGGCGGGCCACGCCCTGCGAGTCCGCGCCCGGGGACTGCGAAGTCTCCACCGGCTCCGCGAAACCCATCAGCGAGGCCACATGCCGCATCTCTCCCTGCACCGGGTTCCCATCTGCATCCACCTCGGCCGCGCCCCGGTACACGTCAACACGCTCCATGATGCGATCCTTCCGCCATGTCTATCGACCACATGCGTTGGCCGGACAATCCGAGGTTGCGCAGCATGTCGTCCGTGAACCTCAGATACCCGTCGGGGCTCAGCCACGAGTAGGTGCTGGAGAACGGGCCGGTCGTCTCCGTGGATTGGGTGACGCCGGTCTGTCCACCGGACACCTGCGCCTCCATGGCCGTGCGCACCATCTGGCAGCACACGAGCTCGAGCCCGCGCTCATGCGCGAGCCACCACGCCGGGTCATGTGTCTCGGGGTAGGGGCGGACGCGGTTGCGGATGATCTCGCTCGCGTCCGCGAGCAGGATGTCCGCCTGCGCCCGCTCCTCCGGAAGCAGCTTGTGCCACCGGTCTTCCAGGTTGGAATGCGTGGCGAACGAAACGGACGGGTCCATATGGTCCTCCTTTATCCGATTCTGGTGAGCACGGGCGTGATGTCCCCGTCGACGGTGGTCACGCTTTTGGGCGCATGAGACCCGCCGTGACGAGAGCGTCGCGCAAGGCCACGTATTCGGCCTTCGTCGGCGTATCGCCGGCCGGGTCGGCCACATACGCGGCCTTCGGGACGGTCGGGATCACGCCCGCGGCGAGTTTGTCCGCGGTGATGCCTCCCGCCAGCATCGCGTTCGTCACACTGCCGTCCGCAGGCGTTGATGAGCCGCCAGCGAACGGGGTGCCATCCGGGTTCCACAGGCGCGCCGGCACGTCCATGGCGGCCGGCTTGTGCTTCTTCCTGTTCGTCTTCTGGACGATGAAGTCCTGGGTGAACGCGCCCATCAGGCACCTTCTTCCGTGGAGGACTTGAGCACGGCGAACGCCTTGGGTTCGACGACCGCGTAGGAGAACATGGCCTCGGTGCGGTAGGCGATCTGGTTGTGGGCCTTGAGGTCGACGCCGGTCTGGTCGGGGTCGCCGTAGGGGATGATCTCGGACGTGATGTCGCGCACCATGCCCCATTTGATGAGGCTGAAATCGCCCATGATGGCGAGCACGTGGGTGGGTGTCTTGGCCTTGGCCCCGTTGACGGTGGCGCTGGTGGCGGCCTTGATGCCGTCGAGGGTGCCGACCTGCAGGTTGAGCGGGATCTCCGGGTAATAGCGCATGCCGGTGGCGGGTACGCGGATCTTGCGCAGACGGGAGGCCCACGTGCGGCTGATGGCGATGCCGTTGATGTCGTAGGTCTCGTTGAGCTGGTCGGCCAGGTTGTCGACGTTGGTGATGTCGTCGTCTCCGGCGGTGACCTGCATGGCTCTGGCCGTGAGCGCGTCGAAGCCGGTGAGCGGCCCGCCGGTCTTGGGGTTGACGGCGTGGTAGACGACGTAGTCGAGGGCGCGGCCGATGGCCTCGGCCTGGTCGGCCTGGATGGACTGGATGATCTGGAAGCGGTTGTCCTCGTCGGCCCATTTGAGCTCGCTGGTGACGCGGGTGGTGGTCTGCACCTTGAACGTCTTGCCGCTCACGTAGTTCAGGTCTTGCTCGTAGGAGCTCTTGGTCTGGCCTTCGGCGGTCACGTCGGCCTCGGCGGCGCCGTTGAAGATCATGTATTCCTTGTCGGTGAAGATCTGCGGGCTGCTCGGGGACAGGGCCGCGATGGTCGATGTCTCCTTGACCTTGTTGACGACGGCCGTGGCGACGGTCTTGGGCAGGTGGAGTTTGCTGGTGTCCATTGCCATGATGTTGTTCCTTTCTGGGGGATGATTGCGTTTAGAGGTTGGAGAACAGGTCGTCGGCCCATGCGCGTTCGTCGGCGCCGGCGGCCTTGCCGTCGGGGGTCTTGCCCTGGTGGGGCATGCCCTTGGGCTTGGGGTGCGCGTACTGGTCGATGGCCTTCGCGTTCGCGGTCATGGCCTCGAGCGTGTCGCCGTGCAGCAGCGAGGCGGGCACGCCGGTCTCCTTGGAGACCTGCGCCTTCCACTCGTTCTGCTGTCGTTCCGCCTCGTAGGCGGCGTTGGCGGCTTCGAGTTCCTTGATGCGCTTGGCGGCCTTCTCGGCTTCGGACAGCTGCGAGTCCTTGAACTGTTGCAGTTCCTCGGCGGCCTTGCTGTTGTCCTTGGCGCGCTGCTCCCATTTGCGCGAGTGGGCGCGCTGCTCCTCGAACTTCGCCTTCCAGTCGATGTCCTCGCCGGTGCCGGCCGGGTCTCCCGTTGCGGGGTCGCCGGAGCCGCCTTCGCCTGCGCCGGAATCGATGAGACGAAGGTTGTTGCGGAATCGGTGCCAGTGCGGCATGTCGTGCATGATGGTTCTCCTTTGTGGTTGATGGGGCCCGTTCCGGGCGTAAAAACCACCCGTGCGGGTGGTGTGGAGTGGCGGGTGCAGGATTCGAACCTGCGTGGCGTGATGCAGCCGATTTACAGTCGGCCCCGATCGGCCTCTCCGGCAACCCGCCGTATGGTAGAATCGAGGTAACGGGGATCCCACGTAACCGGCTCTTGAGACCGGCACATAATCCGGGGGGTTATCCCCGTTCTTCTATTTCAATACGATTTGGTGGAATCCTTCCGAGTCGAACACCCACAGCTCTTTGATGTGGGATTCATGACGGGCGTTGTACAGCGACAGTTGGTTGACGAACTTGTCGGGCAGTTTCGTGCTTCCGAAGTCCAGTACGAACACGTCCTTGACAACGCCCTGTTCGACGCCGCCGACGACGGCGTCGTTGATGCGTTGGGCCACGTTCCTGTATTTCAGGCTTGCTGGTGATTTCAGTTCGGCGTCGCATTCGTGGCTCAGCCAGTGGAAGTCGTTGCTGGGCTTGCCATCATGGCTTTTCGGTATCCACTCGTATTCCTCGCCCAGCTTCTGGAACTTCTCGAGGAACACGATCTCGTGCCGTTCGAGGATTTCCCTGCTCGGGTCGACGCCGACGGCGAGCTGGCGCCGGTACCAGGATTCCGCAGTGCCTTTTGGCTCTCCCTTCATTGACAGGAGTCTGACGGACTGCTCCCACGGCATGGTCGGCGTCGGGTAAACGCCGTCCGTGAACGCCATGGGATTGTCCCGGCGCATGCGCTTGAGCTTCTCCCGGTAGTCGCCGCCTTCCTTGCTGGCTTCCTGCCACATGGCGGTGAGCCGTTCGGGGTTGTATCCGGCGAGTGTCTGGCGTCCCCAGCTGGGGACGATCTGGCAGTCGCAGTCCCGGTGGTATTGCATCTCCAGGCCTGCCGAGTCCTCGCTCAGGTAGGTGAAGCCCCGTGAGGCGAGCATGGTGCAGAATGCGCATGTCCTTGCTCCGCGCGGCACTCTTGCCCATCGTGGTTTCGACGGGTCGATGCGCATGTTGCGTTGGGTGGTCAGGCGTGCGGAGGCGTTGACCATGTCGGCGACGAACTGCATCGCGTCATCCGGGTTGCCCAGATCGGGCCACAGGTCGTCGATCGTGGCTCCCGCGCGCGACTGCCCGTTCTTGACCTGCGTGTAGGTCAGGCCGGCGTAGTCGGTGTTGTTGAAGCCGCCCTGCACCTGCCAGAGGGCGCGGTCGGGGTCGATGAGCCGCGTGTGGTCGAAGTCGTCGAGCCGGACGCCCGCGTATTCGCTCCACAGGCCGCGCACGGTGTCGTAGTATTCGTTCGCCAGCTGGGAGGCGTCTCGGGAGAAGTCGCGGATCGCGTCCTTGACGTTCAGGGGGTCGCGTTCGACCATGTTCTCGATGACGTCGGCCGCGCTCTCCCTGAGGTTGTCAAGGTCGGTCTGGTAGTCCCTGTACGCCTTGTCCAGCAGCCGTTGCAGTTCCGGCGGGGCCTTCGGATTCGCTGCCATCGGCTGCCTCCGTGTCCTGCGGGTTCATCCGCTGCTGTCTGAGCTGGTCGATGTTCCGTTGGGCCTTCATCCGCTGCTGGTAGGCGCGGAACGACTGGAGCTCGCCGGCCGTGAGACCTAGCTTGGCCAGTCCCACGTCGGAATCCGCCCAGTCGCCGTTCACGCCGGCGACCTTCGTGTAGTAGTCGGCTCTCGCGGCGTCGCTCACCTCGCGGGTCGGGGCCCACAGGGGGCGGATGCCGGTCAGGTCTGGCGGCTGCGGGCTGTTGTCGCGCAGTTGGACGGCCATGCCCATGGCGTTGAGCAGCTGGCGGGAGAACATGCGGTTCTGCCGGTTCGCGGTGCGCGTCAGCTGGTTCTCGGCCGCGGCGAGCGCTTCGGCGCTGGTGGGGTTGGCCAGTCGGATGCCGAGTTGTTCGGGCGGGATGTCGGTTTCGGCCGAGGCGAGCATGGCGATGGTTTCGAGCATGTCACCGTGGGGTTGCATCGATGCCTGGGAGACCTGTTTGAGTTCGGGTATGTCGCCGTTGATGTCGCGGCTGATCGCGTTGATGCTGCTGACGAGCGCGCTCCACGTGTCCTGTTGGAAGGATTCGCGGCTCAGGCCGAGGAACCAGATTTTGGGCACCGAGTAGAATTCGGCGGACGCTTCCATGCGGACCATGGTGCGCATGGCCATGTCGGTCAGGTTCATGAGGGCCCGGTTGATGCGTGAGCGGCCGAAGGGGCGGTCCATCTGCTTGTCGTAGACGATGGGCACCACGGCCACGCGGTCGAGCCGGTTGTATTGGGGTTCCGCAGTCCACCCGTATCCGGTTTTCATGCAGGCGTAGTTGCGGCCGGGCAGCCATGCGTTGAACGCGGTGATGTTGCCCCATTTGTCGCTGTCGGTGATGGTCAGCGCGGCCTTGATGCGTCGCCGTCCGTTGTCCCACAGGGCCGCCGACCAGTCGGCCGAGCGCGGGGTGATGAGGATCCGGTCGTTGTCGGCGGGGTCGTAGTCGATGGTCAGGAAGCTGCAGGAGTGCTTGTAGCAGCTGATGACGGCCTCGCTCATGTCGGTTTCGAGCTCGTTCATGCGCATGATCTCGTCGATGCCGTGGTTGTCGGCCCCCGTGGCGGTCTCGAATCCCTCGAACACGCTCTTGTCGGCGAGCGCTCTCACGCTTTTCTGTGGCCAGCCGACCACGACGCCGGCTTTCTGGGCGACGATGTTCGGGATGCTGATGCCGAGGTTGTTGAAGCGTTGTTTGGCGTCGTAGAACGCGGAGCGCAGCAGGTTGCGCGGGTATTTGGCGCGCCAGAGCTCCAGTAGGCGGATGATGTCCGTCATGTCGTCGTCGGGCACGTTGGCGATGTGTGTCATGAACGATGAGCCGGTGGACAGGTAGGGGTTGCCGAAGCTGATGGATTGTTCGTTCATCCGATCATGACCTCCTGTACTCGGTCCGGGTCTCGTTTGGTTATGGTGGTGCCGTAGAGGGCGAGCGTGCATGCCACGAGCGGGCTTATGTCGATGTCGCTGCCCATCGGGTTCCATCCGACGGCGCCGGATTTGCCGATGCTGCGTGTGGTGGCGTTGGCCACGGCCGTGGCGAGCGCCGGTGCCTTGTCGTCCGGCAGGTGGGTGAGTTTGCCGTCTCTGAGCATGTCTAGGAATTTGCCGCAGGCGCGGCCCATGGCGCTGTAGTTGGTGACGATGACTTTCACGTGCCGGGCCTTGAGGTCGGCCAGCAGGCTCATGGCGGGTGATTGCGAGTCGATGACCACGCTCGCGGTGCGCGGCCAGTGGTCGGCGATGTAGTCGACCGCCCATTGGGTGCCTTTGGATTGGGTGGCCTCGAAGCGGCGCAGTTCGATGTGCGCGGTGCCGTCCCTGTGGTTGACGGCTCCGCCGATGGCCAACGAGCTGCGGTCGGGTTTCATGTCGAGCGCGTAGCCGATCAGCCCTTTGATGTTGGGTGTGCCGGTGGCGGCTTTGGCCCATTGCTGGGGGTTGATGGCCTGGCTGGTGGTGGTCTCGTCCCAGATGCCCAGTGCCTCGCGTTTGAAGCTGTCCTTGCCGAGCTGGCGTTGCATGCGCAGCATGCTGGTTTCGCTGGTGCGGCGCGGGAAGCTCGGGTTGGCTTTCCTCCATTGGGCGCGGTCGTCGCTGTCGGCGTCCCGGTCGGCGGAGAATTCCACGTAGAGCATGTCGTCCTCGCCGGAGAGCGCTTGGCGGCGGCGTTCCGTGAACGCTTCGCCGGGGTCGGTGGGGCGTGGAGGGGTTCCGATGTAGAGGACGAGCGCGTTGGGGCTGGTGTTGGTGGCGGGTACCATGTCGCTGATGGCCTGTTCGGTCAGGATCTGGGCTTCGTCGAACACGATGATGTCGACGGCGTCGTTGCCTCGGGCGAAGCCTTGGGCTCGTGCGCCGAACAGTATCTTGCTGCCGTTGGCGAAGGTGATCTCCTGCATGCCGTTGCCGCCGCGCACGCCGTCGGTGCGGCCGGAGTGGTCGAGGTATCCGATGAGCGCGGGATTGCGTACCAGGGTGCGCACGTGGTCGAACGTGTTGCTGTTGGTGCGGTTGTGGTGTGCGGTCCAGATGACGGTCAGGTTCGGGATGAGCGTGCACAGGATGACCACGAGGCTGGAGACGGTGAAGGTCTTGCCGGTCTGGCGGCAGATGCTCAATACCACGCCGCCGACGGACGCGGCGAACGTGCCGTCCTTCCTTCGTCCGAGGATGAGGGTCAGCAGTCCCTGCTGCCAGCGGTCGTAGCGGATGCCGCATGTTTTGGCCCGTTTGTTGACCTTGGGGAACATGCTGGTGACGATGCCGGAGGGCATGACGATGTGGCGTGCGACCTCAGATAGCTTCGGGTCGGAACTCTCCGTCATCGTCGTCCTCCGGATCTTCTTGCGTCGTCATGCCTTGTGCGGGGTTGCCTTCGAGCCGTTCGATTTCGCGGGTCAGGGCGAGCAGCTGTTTGCTGATGCCGGTCAGGCTGCCCGGCGGGGTGCCGGCGCTGAACATGGCTTCCTTGAGCCGGGCCTGCGTGCGTTTGAGCACGCTCACGTAGTCCTCGGGCCCGTCGTTCATCATCGCCTCGAAATCGGCGGCGGTGAGGGTGTCCATCGCCTCGGGCTCATGTTCCACGTCCCCGGCCGGGGCGGGAGGGGTGGTGACGCGGCTCATGCGCTTGGCCCTGCGGTAGGCGCGCTGCTTGCATTTGGCCGAACAGTACTTCGCTTTCTTGCCACGGCCGGACGGGGTGAACGGCTGGCCGCATTCCTCGCAGATCACCGCGCTCACCTCCAAAAAAACGTAACGGGATAACGTAACGGCCGTCCAAGGCGTTACGTTTTGACATGCCGGGGAGATATCGGCCCTGCGCCCGAGGGGGCTTCGACCGGGCCGGGCGGGGTCTCCTCCCCACGTTCACCACTCGCCGCTTGTCACCAATGGCATCGAGGTGGCCTTCAGGTCGGCCGGGTGCCCCTGTTGAAGAATCTGTTTGATGCGTTCGCGCGCCCATTCGACGCTGTGGTTGGAGCGGACGCGGTTGCACCAGCGGTGCGCGAGCCGGCAGTTGCTGAACAGGTATGGCGAGCCGCCCTTGCTGACGGGTATGATCTCGTCCACCTCGGGCGAGCCCGGCAATCCCGGCGGCAATGATTTGTCCACGGGCCTGCCGCACAGGTGGCACGTGTCGTAGGCCGCCAGCACGCGGGCCACGACCTGCTGGCGTCGCCAGCCGTTGGCATGGCGCCGGTTGCCGCGCCGTCCGCTCATAACCCGGCCTTGTCGCACGACCGCTGCCATGCGTCCGCGAACGCCTGCACGGCCCGGCGCACGATGGGTTCGAGGGGGTCGACCACAATATGCCCGGCCGGGGTGACGCTCACGGGCACCGGGAGGGCGTCGATGTCGGCGAGGGTATTCCCCCTGCACGTGATCTGCAGGCTGATGGTCGGCATGCCTGGCATTGTCATGGCGTCATCGCCTCACAATCAAATGAAAAGAGTGGCGGGGCGAACATCACCGGCGCTTTGGACGTGCCGGCGGAGTACTCTCGCCCCATGCAATGCGGTCAGATACGCGAAACCCAGCCACGTGAGCTGGGTTTTTCGACACTTCTGCCACTGCAATCATCGGTGACAGTCGTTCATTTGTCAAGTCCTTCGGACGGTCTGGCCTTGTCACTCGGCGGCTCGTCCACGGGTTCGCCGCTGATGGCGAGCCTGTAGACGCTGCTGTAGGTGATGCCCTCCAGCGTGACATCGAGCTTGCCGCGCCTACGCCACACGTTGACGGTGTTGCGTTTGAGCGTGATCCCCGCAACCGTGAACGCTTTGGCTATCTCGGCCGCAGAGCCACGCCGGCTGTCATCCCAGCACAGTGTCTTGAGTCGCCTGAGTTTGACGGTCTGCGCTCGCTGTTCCCTCCCGCACACGGGACACGTGACCCACTGGTCTGCCGCGCCTGCGGCGAGCATGGTCCCGCACAGTTCGCAGGTGCCGATCTCGCGGCGGCGTTGTTCGGGCGGGTCCAACGCGGCATCGACTTTGCGGGCGATGCCGTCGATGACGTGCATGTAGAGGTCGGCGTCGCCGAACGTGGCGAGCTTGGGGTGGCCGGCGCATTTGATGAGCGTGGCCTTCAGGTCTTCCGTTCGTGGATCCCTGCGCCAGTCAAGGGCGTCGATGCCGTCGAGGCAACGCCAGAGTTCGCGTGCGGTGCTGTCGAGCATGTCGATGAGATCGAGCACGTCCAGCCTGATAGGCGTGGGCGGCGTGGCCGTCTGGATGCGCACGGGCGCATGCCCGCCCGGATGCAATGTGGCGTCGAGGCTGTCATGCAATGGCGTGACGTCACGCGCCAATTGCAGCAGCGTGCCGGCGAAGCGCAGCTCGCACGCCGTGCACAGCGCGTACCCGTTTTCGATTATGGTGTTGCAGTTCTGGCAGTTCACGAAACCCCTCCACATCGGCTAAACTGGTTGCTTGCTGACATGCCCTCCGCCTTTGGTGGAGGGTTTCGTTTTATTTGCCTCGTCGTCGTATCCGCCGGTCCAGATTGGATGGGATTGGCGGTATTCCAATGATTCGTTTATTTGCGTTGAATCAAATCAATGGTTCGATGAATTCCGGGGTGGAATCGTCCTTGTGGGGTGCGGACGTTTCCGGATGGGCGATGATGTACATGACCTCGTTCAGCGGCAGTCCGAGGAGCTTCGCCGTGTACTCGGGTGTCGCGGCCTTGCTCCGATGCCATTTGAGTATCAGCTCACGCTGGTTGTTCGTCGCGCTCACTTCACACCTCCCGTATGCGGGTCGATGAGCTGGCAGCTCATGGCATCGATACGGTTATTGGTGCGGGCTTCGATGCAGAGGCGTTTCACGTCGCCCGTGGTTTCGACCCGTTGGATGATGGTCTGTTCCGGTGCCGGGGTCGTAACCGCGTAGGCGGTGAGGCCGATGACGGCCAGCACCATCGCGACGATGACGGCGATGACGATGGTGAAGACGAGCCCGATGGTGGATTCCACCGACCAGCTTCCGCGCTTCATCGCGTGCCTCCGAGCACGCTAATGTAAAAATCGGTGGTGATTAATGTAATTTCTTTCATCTTGTCTCCTTGAGCACGTTGATGGAGCGGAAGAGTTCGGTGTTGAGTGTGGGGTTGCCGTTGGCGTCCGGTTTGATGACGGTGGTGAGGTTGTCCGCGTCCTGGAGGATCCACCAGCCGTTTTGGGGGAAGTAGGAAAGGTAGCCGTCCAGTGTCTGGCCGCTCTTCGTGATGGCGACGAACCGGTGCAGGATGCTCACGCCTTCCAGCACGCAGGCGCTCGCCAATGCTTCGGTGAGTTGGTCTTGTGTCCAGATTCGTGCCGTGTGGCTCATGCGGGTCTCCTTCGTGGGGTGCAGTGCTCGTGTGCCGGTTGGTCGTCCTCCATCCATTGGTCCTGGTTGTTGAGCCAGTGTTTGACGCATCGGGTGTGGTTGTCGGGCACGGGCTTGCGGCACAGGATGCAACGTGGCTTCATGGCCGGTCCTCCTTTTCTGCGAGCGCCGGCCCCGTCATGAGGGTGAGGTAGTGGCGGTATTCCGCGATGTCCCTGTCGAGGCAGTCGTGGACGCGGTGCGTGGGTTTCATGCGGTGCTGGTATGGGTCTTGGCCGCAGGCTTTGGCTGCGAGGCGCAGTGCGGTGACGTCCAGCATGCGGTAGTGCAGCAGTTCTCCGAAGCCCGTCATGCAGAAGCGTTCGACCATGGGCAGGTCGAAACGGCTGATGTTCGTGCCGGCCGGGTGCAGGGTGTACGTGGTGGCCATGCCTTGGATGAACCGGAGGGCCTGTTCGGCGATGACCCTGGGTGAGTTGGCCAGCGGGTCGCAGGATTCGCATTGGGCGAGCAGACCGTTGTTCAGGTGCAGTTCCAGGGCGGAGGGCTGCACGGTCAGCAGGGTCTCCCGGCCGATGTGCACCACGGCCTCGAACCGCCCGTATTCGTGCATGGCGTCCAGGCTGGTGCAGCGCAACCCGATCTCCAGTATCGAACACATGTTCGCATCGAGGCCGGTGGTCTCCACGTCCATCCATAGCAGGGCTTCGGGTTTCTCGGGGATCATAGCGTCTTCTCCTTTCCGGCGAGCGCCTGAACGATGGCTCCCTGGATGGTTCGGGTTTCCTCGCGGGTGAAGCCCTGCGGGATGATGATTGTCCTGGTGCTCACCGGTATGTCTGGCGGGATGAGCATGGTCACGCTGGTGCCGTCCTCTCGGGTGAAGTCCACGTTGTCGAGTTCGCCGGGCACGGTGACCGCGTAGGCGTTGATCATGAGTGTTCCTTTCTGCTGATTTATCGGTTGGTTTGCGGGTGGTTGGGCATTCCCTCGGGCGGCGGGCATGAGTGCCATTGGCCGTCGGTGTCGAGCAGTATCCAGCCGCGCCGGCAGCTGTACACGGGCACTTGGCTTGGCTCGGGGTCGTAGCTTTTGAGCAGGTAGCCCAATGCTCGGGCCTGTTCGGGGTGCTGGTGGACCCATCCGTGGCATCCGGTGCTGTTGTCCGTGCCGCACACGTCGATGACGTTCGAGGGGCTGTGCCGTTCGGGGTCGCCGTATGTCTGGCTGCGGCGTTTCCGGTGGTGGTGGCTGCTGCCGGGCCATTCGCCGCCGCGTAGGTATCGGTCGCAGACGATGCACCGGTTGTTTTCACGGCCTTCCACGAGGCGCAGGGTCGCGGCTGTGGGTTGGTCGCTCATGCTTGATGCCTTTCGTTGATTTCCGTCACGAGCCGTTGCGCCACGGTCTCCGGCTCTTCGCCGGTTTTGACGTGGGCCCAGAACGTCTGTTCGACGCTGTCCGTCCACGAGCCTTCGGGGACTTGGCTGATGGCGTGGGTTTGGAGCCATTGGCGGGTGACGCCGCCCCATTCGGTGCGTTTCGGCACGCTTTGGAGCCATTGCGTGTATTGCCGGTTTTCGAGCCATTTGCGCATCGACGGCACGAACCGGTCGCCGTCCTGGCGCACGGTCTGGGCGTAGCGGATGACGGCGCCGAGCAGCTGGCTCGGCTCGGCCTGGGGCATGGTCGGGTCGCTGCCGCTGGTGACGGCCTGCCACAGGTTTTGGGCTTGGTCGCGGCTGCCGGTATGGCTCGGGTACCGGTCCCAGGCGAACGCGAACGGGTCGGCCTCGGCCAAGGCCTCGGCTTCGGCGAGGCTCGGCACCGGCCTGGCGTGGCCGGATTCGGCCACGGCTTGGCTCGGCTCGGCGTTCGGTGCGGAGGGGGCTACAGGGGAGGTAAGGCTAGGTATGGTTAGGTTAGGACCGGTTGCTTCGTTTGCTTCGAAGCAATTGCTTCGTTTTGCTTCAGACGTTTGCTTCGGTTTTGCTTCACCGTTTGCTTCGTCTTTTGCTTCATGGTTTGCTTCGGTCTTGCTTCGCGGTTTGCTTGAAGCACTTGCTTCGTTTTGCTTCGAAGCATTTGCTTCGCGTTTGCTTCGCCGAGACTCGCCCGAAGCGACGCCGCCGGCATGCCCGGCCTTGGCTCTTTTCTCCTTGAGTTCGCTGCCGGAAGTGCCGCCGAATTTCATCAGGGTGTCGGCCTCGACCACCATCCACCGGCCGGCGGCGAGCGCCGGTTCGAGCATTCCCGCGGCCTCCAGCTCCGCCACCTGCCGTGCGTTGCCTTTCAGCGAGCGCACGACCGTGAGGTCGAATGCGCCGTCGAATGCGGGAAATCGCAGCTGGTACGCGGTGTGCACGCAGAGTCTGACCCACAGGCCCAACGCGGCGTTTGATACCGTGCCGGGCATGGTCTGCGGGCTGAAGTTCAACCCGTCGTCTATCTGGGTCCATGTCATGGTTCACTCCGCTTCGTCGTCTTCGGGCAGAAAACACCCGTTGAGTGCCTTGTTTTCCTCGTCGCTTGTGGGGTATCCGAGGTCTGCGAGCGTGTGGTAGTAGGTTTGCGCGAGATCGATGTCGTCCTTGTCGGCCCATGTGCCGGGTTTGATGAGTGCTTCGATCTGGGCGCACAGGATGAGCAGGAGTTCCCTGTTCGCGGCTCCCTCGACGTGCTGGCGGCGGTGCAGTTCCGTGAGGTTCTGTTCGAGCCACAGCCCCCTATCGCTCGTGTCGTCGTATGGCAGCGGCGTGGCGGCGAGCAGGTTGTATGCGGCGAGCACGTTGTCGATGTTGTTCCATGAGGCGCCGCTGATCAGTCCGTGGCAGAGTTCGGTGCCGGTCAGCGCGAGCAGGCTCAGACGCGTGGTGGCCTTGCGCAACTGGCCGCCGTTGAACCCGGTGGCGTGCTTCCTGATCCAGTCCGTGCGCAGCGTGTACGCCAGCCTGTCGAATTCCTTGCGGGCGGCCAGCGCCTCCTGGAATGCCGCCTGCTCCCGTTCCCTCCGCTCGCTCTTGGCGTCACGTTCGGCGATCTCCTCAGGCGACATCTGCGGGAAGCACAATACGGTGCGCTCGGAGAATCGGATCACCGGCTCACCGTACGGGTTCTTCTCGCGCCACTGCCCATACCATTGCTTGAACTCGTCGGGCTCGCCGCTCCACGTGTTGTAATACCGGTAGCCCTCCGGCGTCGTCCACGTCGAAGCCGAGACATCCACAGTCAGGCCCAGAGCTTCAAGCGCTGTTCTCATGCTCTGCTGCCACGCCTCGACGCGAACCCGCGACCGCAGCTGGCCACGCTTCCAATCCCAGTTCTTGGTGCCCGCCATCGAAGCCAACTCAGCCATCATGTCGGGATAAGCCTCGAACTCCGCAAGATCACCCAACTGGGAAAGCGACAACTGGGCGAACGCATCCGACCCGGAACGCACCTCGGCGGGAATGCGCGCGATCCTCAACCGGCCACGCACGAACGACTCGCTACGCCCCGTCTTCGCCGCCAGCTCACCCACACCGGCACCAAGGTCAAGCAACCCCTGATACCCGTCAGCCTCCTCCAACGGCGTCAAATCGGAACGCTGGCAGTTCTCCACCAGCATCAGCTCACGCTCGGTTTTCACGTCCATTTCGCGCACAATGCACGGCACCCGCTCAATGCCAGCCAGCTTGCAGGCCGCCAAACGACGATGACCGATCACCACACGAAACATGCGCTCGCCGTATTCCTCGTGGTCGGGGGTGACCACGAGCGCCTGCTGCAACCCCTGTTCCTTGATGCTGTCGGCCAACTCGGTGACGTCGCCCACGTCTTTGCGGGGGTTGTTCGGGTTCGGGATGAGGTTCTTTACGTTGATATCGATGATGTTGATAGCCACTGAATCGGGTCACTGCTCCTTGATCGATAGATTCTGGTGCGCGGGCAGGTGCGGCATGCGCTTCCTGCGCCGGCGTTGGCGCTCATGCTCCAGTTGCTGGCGTCCGTGCTTGCGTTTGCTCATGATTCAGTCCTCCTTGATTTCGCCGGTATCCGGATCCACATCCCCACCCGAAGTGGGCAAATCACGCCACGGATCCAACAAACTGCGCTCGATATCCGCCTTCACCACGCGCTCGCGGGTCTCGACCGGATAGTTGATGAGGTCGTTGACCGCGTTGGCGGCGTCGAAGATGTGCTGCGAGAGATCGCAGGCGTCGTACAGGGCGTCGGTGATGGGGTCGATGTTCTTGTATTTTTCGATGTATTCGTTCTTGGTGGCCAGGTCGAGCATCTTGCTGGCCGCGATGCGGAACGCGGCCGCGGCGTCCTTCATGCGTGATGCCTTGGCTGTCAGAGCGAGCAGCATGAGCGGTGTTATTTCGTCGGGGATCAAGGCATCCTGCACGCCATCGGTCTTTTTCTTTCGTGACATTGAATCTCCTTAGAATTCGGGGTCTTGGCTGTCTGATGAAAAATCGTTGGAAGCGCCGAACGTGGCGCCGGGAGAGGCGGGTGCCGGCTGAGCCCACGGGTCGCCTTCCAGCATGCCGGGGTTCTGGGCCGGGGAGCCGTCCTGCCAGCCTTGTTGCTGGTTGGCGGGTTTGGCCGGGTCCCCATAGGTCGAGCCACCGGAATAGCCGCGACCGGATTGGACACGGTTGACGGCGGCGGTCGCATACCTCAATGAGGGGCCTATCTCGTCGACGGTCATGTCGATGACCGTGCGCTGGGAGCCGTCCTGCGCCTGGTACGAGTGCTGTCTCAGTCGGCCCTGGGCGATCACTCGCATGCCCTTCTTCAGGGACTGGACGCAATGGCCGGCCATGTCGCCCCACGCGGAGCAGCGCATGAACAATGCCTGCCCGTCCTCGAACTGGTTGGTCTGCCGGTTCCAGTTGCGCGGGGTCGAAGCGATCGTGAAGCTCGCCACGGTCGCGCCGCCTCCCGTGGTGCGCAGCTCGGGGTCGGCGGTCAGGTTGCCGACGATGGTAAGAACGGTCTCCCCGGCCATCACGCATCACCGTCCAACGCGCGCAGCAGCGCAACGGCGGCGGAACGTGCCTCGTCGGCCAGGTCGAACAGTTCCCAGTCGCCGGCGCCGGCCGCGCCGTCGGCCAGTAGGCTCGTCATGTCATACGCCCTGCGCGAGAGGCGGCGGCGGGCTTTCGCCACATCGTCCTCATGGTCCGCCGGCGCGGCGGCGAGCTCCAGTCGCAGCCCGGTATGATCCATCGCCTGGTCAAGCATGGACAGCATCACGGGCAGCGTGGGCTTGTTCGGCGACTCGGCCACCAGCGACTGCAATATGGTGGCGAAGGCCACCCGCGGCGTCACGGTTTCGGTTTCGGGTTTCTCGCACATTCAGTCCTCCTTATGGTTTTTGATCGGTTTGCGTTTCCACAGACACACCGCCGAAATCTGGCGGCGTTCCCGGTCCACGACCACATCGCCCCAACGCGGCGGCAGTATGGTCAACGGCCATGCGTCCGTGCGGTTGAGATGCTGGATGGTGGCGAGCAGGCTGTCCAATAGTTCGCCGGCGTCCATGCGCATGCCCGTGGCGTCGAGCGGCCATTCGAAAAGGCTCTCGCCCTCCTCCCGGTGGTCGTAGTCGTCGGATTGCGCATCGCACTCCCCTCTCTTCGATGGTTGGATGAATTGCGTGGACCGTGCCGAATCGAACGGCTTCCCGCTGTTTGCCACGTACATGACACCGTGACCTCCAGCGGGGGCGAACCTGCCGGTCCCGAATGCGCCACTCCCCTGCTCCGGGAATGGCGCGGTGGCGGTGTTAGCGACTGACCTTGTCGGTTGCCGGGGAAGGAAAGAAACCCGGCAAGCCATCATTCGACGCCCGCCTCGGCCTCGAGCAGGCAGATCAGGCGAATGGGCACGCCAATGAAAGCGACCAGCGAACAGATGTCGTTTTCCAACGGGTAGCGGCATACCTCGTGCGTCATCACCCACACCAGACAGGCCACGAGAACGACCGCCAGCACCGTCAGGTGACGCATGAACCGTTTCGACGGGCCGCCATCGGCCTTCCTGTATCCGGAGGCGTGATGCCCGTAATCATGGGAGTCCATCTATTCCTCCAATGTCTTGATGTAACGGCGCATCTCTTCCTTGCGCACGTGCCTGCGGCCGGGCTCCCCACGCTTGTTCAAAGGGCGGAACACGTCGATATCACGCTGGTTCACCGCGACCAGCAGGCCGTCGTAATCGATGTTGAACACCTGCGCGGCCTGCGGCAGCGTCAACGTCTCGCGCTCCCACAACGGCACCGGATTGCCGTCCGTGCGCACTCCATCAGCCGTTACGGGCATTGCGGGCCTCCTTGCCGAGAGGAGAGTGACGACCCCGTAAGATTGCGGTAGACAAGTTCAACATGAATGATCCTTTACGAAAGAGGTCGATGATGGTCACATGGTTATGGAATCTGGCGCAGGGGGATTTCGCGCAGAACCCGACAGCCTGGATAGACTTGGCGATTACCGTTCTGGGCATTGTGCTTTCTCCGGTGGCATGGTTCGTGTCTAAATGGCTGGAAAGCGAGTCGTCAAAACAGGAGGCCGCTAAGGCGCAGAAGAAATTTGATACCCAGCTTGAGGTGCTCAAAGGCCAGTTGGAAGCAGCCAAGGATTCGGCGAACGCGCTTCGCGAACAGGTCGAGGCGCAGAAGTCCACAGCTGAAGCTTTGCGCGCGCAGGTCTCTTTGTTGGAGAGACAGGCTGAGTTGTCCGAGGCGGTTGCCGCCGTGCCGGTTTGGGGTTTCGAGCAGTCTCGGCCGCGTAGCATCGTGTACGAGGTCACGAATCGTAATGCCTTTGATGCGTTTGATGTGCGAGTGGAATACAACGATGATGGGTCGTATGAATTGGGGAACATGACCAAGGGCTCATCCACAAGTTTCAATTTCATCGAGTCGGGCATCTGGGGTGGCGTACAAACGGATATAACCATCAGTTGGCTTCCTTCTCCTGATGCAGCGAAACGTGAACATCTTCGGATGGCGATGCCAGCTCGGTTATAGACAGCAATCGCTGCAGTTTGGTCGCATCTACCAGCACGATTTTCGTGACGTAGACCACGGCTTTACCGGCACCTAGATAATCGACCCGTAACGGATGCTCATCGATTCGTGCGATTTCCGCCGGTCTCATACCGACGATTTCAGCCAATTGACGCGCACGGTTCGCGGGCAATGATGAATATGAGCAGCTAATACACATCATTCCGCCTCGCTTTCGGCGAGCGCTGGAAGGGTGTTCTCGACGGCCGTCACTGGGACGGTAGAATTTTTCGTATGCAAGCGTTTATCTCCTTTTGCCAGTGGCTGTGGTCCTTCATTGGTGGGTTCGGTGGGCTTGTCGGTGTCGCCGGTGGCGTGTGCGGCGTGATCGCCCTGTTCCAGACGGGCAAGGCGAATCAGCTCGCGAAGGACGCAAACGAGCTTGCCGAGTCGGCGAACGGTGAAGCCGGGGCGGCCAACGAACTCGCTGAAAACGCGAACAAGATAGCTTTGGACGCCAATGAGGTCGCTAAGCGGTCGCTGCGGGTTGGCGCGGATCAGACCGTATATGATTGGACGGTCGGGGTCGAGGATGATGGACGAACCATCGTCCTTCGTAACTACTGCGCACATGCTGCTGACGATGTCTCCGTGGCTGTTCGGTCTGGAGACGCAGCAATATTCGACGCCGCGTTCGATCATGTAGCGGGTTTTCAGGTATTGCGTCTCGACGTGTCGCGCACGGTCAATCAGATCGTCGAACATCAGAGGAAACTCAACCCAGCTTTCCTTCAAGGACTTGCCATACGATTCGAAATCGATGTCCATGTCGCCTGGGTCAGCGAGCTCGGGATACACCGAGACGAGGTAATCAACGAGATCATCAGCTGCGAGCACTGAAGCCCTGAAAGAGATCCCACTCATTTCGCACCTTTTTCGCCGAGCGCTGGAATGGCGATGCTGGGAGATATGAGGTCACTCGCAGCTACAGCAAAATGCTTAGCAATTTGTTCTATTTCCTCCAAGGTGAAGGGGGATTTGTTCAGTAGGCGTCGCTTGAGTGTGGACAGTGGAATCTTCGTTGCGCCCGCGAGCGCTTCGATGCTTTCACGGCGAGAGCCAAGCAGCGCACGAATATTCGACACTGCAAGTTTGTTGAGACTTAAGTAGTTCATGTGAACTATTTATAGTTCAAGGAAACTACTCGTGTCAATTTTTGGACTATTTGGCGTGTCGGTGGAATAATCTAGTTCATGAAGAATATTTCGACTTTCGGTAAAGCAATGGCGCAGGTCATGAAAGGGCGTATGGCATTTCATGGTGTAACGCAAGCGGAAATGGCTGAGGCAATTCAGCTCAGTCAATCGCAGCTGTCGAAGATACTAAGGGCCGAGAGAACTATTGATCTCGAATCTTTCGAAGCATTCTGCGAAGCACTGGATGAAAATGCAGCAGATCTCGTTAAAGCCGGGGAGTCGATAGCCAAAAGAGTTCAGAACAACTCACCAGAGTCATTCGTGCCGGCAGCAACTCTTGTATTTGTCGAAGGCGACGAACGCCTAGCGAAGCCGAAGCCTGCGCTTGCCAGCGAACGCTTTGTTGATGATAGACAATCCCCGGAAGCCGGTCATGAGGACATCGATATCGACACTTGGGCCGACCGGATCAAGGCCGAGGACAAGGTTAACGTCGAGTGATTCATTCGACCGCGTTCAGATAGGAAAAGGGAAATGTCGAGGAAGAACCGCAAACCGATCTACACGCTTTCGCAGGACGAGGCGGAACGTCTCG